>ERZ1673695.63-NODE-63-length-187027-cov-22.146888_pt1 | contig 187027 bp, 154 predicted proteins | sample MGYA00580225_ERZ1673695 | MGnify/ENA primary metagenome ERZ1673695 (study PRJEB41218, sample SAMN15661739) | gut metagenome | host: Homo sapiens | place: Canada: London | collected 2015-08-20/2019-03-30 | study: EMG produced TPA metagenomics assembly of... | reverse complement strand
AAAAAAGCAGACACCCACACTTTTGTGAGTGTCTACTTTCAGTTTACAGGTGCACCCGCAGAAATGCGGGGGCCGGCTTCGTTTATCGTTCGGATGCGGACGTTGAATGGATGCGCCCTGCCTTACTTCGTCTCTTTTGCGAAGTTGTCGAAGTAACCCTGGATGAAGATGATGGGGGTGCCCTTGTCGCCGGAGCCGCTGGTCAGGTCGCACAGGCTGCCGATCAGGTCGGTCAGGCGGCGGGGGGTGGTGCCCTGGCTGGCCATCTGGCCCTTCAGGTCGGCGTCCTTGTGGTTGATGCTGTCCTTGATGGCGGCGGTCAGCGCCTCGCCGGACAGGTCGGCGAAGTCGTTATCCGCCAGATACTTCAGCTTCAGCTCGTTGGGCTGGCCTTCCAGGCCGGAGGTGTAGGCGGGGCTGACCACAGGGTCCGCCAGCTCCCAGATCTTGCCCACGGGGTCCTTGAAGGCGCCGTCGCCGTAGACCATGGCCTCGATTTGCTTGCCGGTTGCCTTGCGCAGGCTGTCGGCCAGCGCGTCCACAAAGGTCTGGCAGTCGCGGGGGAAGAGCTTCACGCTCTCTTCGGTGGCCTTGTTGGAGCCCAGCAGGCCGAACTGCTCGTTGCAGCCGCTGCCGTTCACCGGGGCGGTCATGATGTCGCTGAGCAGCAGCACCTTCTCGGCGCCCGCGGCCTCCAGGCGGCGCTTGGAGCGGAAACGGCTGTGGATGTCGCAGCACAGCACGTTCTTGGTGTAGGGCAGGATGGCCCGCACGTCGTTGGCGAAGACGAACTCCACCTCGCAGCCCTGGCTGCGGAACAGTTCGCCGTAGTACTCCACGTAGTCCACGCCGGTGAAGGGATGCTTCACATAGCCGAACAGCTCGCGGTACTTCTCTTCGCTGAGCACGTCGCTCCAGGGGTTCACGCCCTTCTCGTCCAGCAGGTCCTCATCGAACAGATGGTTGCCCACCTCGTCGGAGGGATAGCTCATCAGGATGTAGGCCTTCTTGAAGGCGCGGGCGATGCCCTTGAGGCAGATGGCGATGCGGTTGCGGCTGAGGATGGGGAAGGTCAGGCCGATGGTGTCGGTGCTGAACTTGGCGGCACAGTCGGCGGCGATGGCGTCCACGCTGGCGTAGTTGCCCTGGCTGCGGGCTACCACGGCCTCGGTCACGGCCACGATGTCCTTGTCCTGAAATTCGATGTTCTGCTCCTTGCCGCAGGCGAGGATGGCGTCGGTGACGATCTTGACCAGGTCGTCGCCATCCCGGATGACCGGGCAGCGCACGCCGCGGGATGTAGTGCCGACAGTTCGCATAATTCAGTTCTCCTTTACCCTTTCGATCTGCGCCCGGTCCTGTGGCCCGCCGGCCTGCCGGGAAAAAAGTCCGTACCTATTATATAGGAAACGCCCGGTGAAATGCAAGGGAACAAACCGCCCAAAGCGCCGAATTTGGCCGAAGCGGGCGCTTTTTTCACGCTTTTTGCCCGCCGGCGAAGCGGTGAAATGTAAAGAACATGTTAAATATCCGCTTGCACCCGGCCTGTTTTGTGTTATGATAGGACACGGACGTTATTTCTGAATGAAAACGAATGTGTGAGAAAGAAGGCGCATCGGTTTGGCTGGCAGCTATGAGATGAACATGACCAGCGGCCCGCTTTTGGGCAAGATCCTGACCTTTTCCTTCCCTTTGATGTGCTCGGGCGTTTTGCAGCTGCTGTTCAACGCGGCGGACATCATCGTGGTCGGCCGGTATACCGGCCATACGGCGCTGGCGGCGGTGGGTTCCACCTCGTCGCTCATCAACCTGATCGTCAACCTGTTCGTGGGCCTTTCGGTGGGCGCGAACGTGCTCATCGCCCGCAGCTACGGCGCAAAGAACATGGACGCGGTGCACAAGGGCGTGCACACCGCCATGCTCACCGCGGTGGTAGGCGGCGTGTTCCTGATCTTTGTGGGCGTGGCGGCCTCCCGCCCCATGCTGAGCCTGATGGGGACCCCGGACGACGTGATCGACCAGGCCGCCCTCTACCTGCGCATCTACTTCGTGGGCGCGCCCAGCCTGCTGGTCTACAACTTCGGCGCGGCTATCCTGCGGGCGGTGGGCGACACCCGGCGGCCCCTCTACTTCCTCACCCTGGCGGGCATCATCAATGTGGTGCTGAACCTGGTGTTTGTCATCGTGTTCTCCCTGGGCGTGGCGGGCGTGGCCCTGGCCACCATCATCAGCCAGACAGTTTCCGCCTATCTCGTCGTGGTCTGCCTGCAGCACAACACCGGCGCGTTCCGGCTGGTGCTGCACGAGCTTCGCATCGACCCGGCGCAGTTCCGGGAAATTTTGCGCATCGGGGTGCCTGCCGGCGTGCAGGGCATGGTGTTCAGCCTGTCCAATGTGCTCATCCAGTCCTCGGTGAACAGCTTCGGCTCGGCGGTGATGGCGGGCAACACCGCCGCCTCCAACATCGAGGGCTTCGTCTATACCTGCATGAACGCCGTCTCCCAGACATCCATGAGCTTTGTGAGCCAGAACGTGGGCGCCCGCCGCTTCGCCCGGGTGGACAAGGTGGTGGCGCAGTGCATGATGCTCTCGGCGGCGGTGGGCGTCGGCCTTGGCCTCAGCGCCTATCTGGCAGGCCGCTGGCTGCTTGCCATCTACACCTCCGACGCCCAGGTCATCACCTACGGCCTCTACCGCATGAGCGTGGTCTGCACCACCTACTTCCTTTGCGGCTGGATGGACTGCCTGGCCTGCAGCGTCCGCGGCCTGGGCGCGTCGGTGCTGCCCATGGTGGTGTCCATCATCGGCGCCTGCCTGCTGCGCATCGTCTGGGTGATGACCATCTTTCAGTGGGAGCGCACCCAGCTCTGCCTGTACATCTCCTACCCGGTGTCCTGGGGACTGACGACGGTGGTGCACCTCATCTGTTTCCTCGTCCTGCGCAAAAAGGTGCGGGCGCAAAACCCCGAAGAACCGGCTGCGGCAGCGGCCTGAACAAAGAAGAAAGGCTCCCGGCTTTTGAAAAGCCGGGAGCCTTTTTCTGAAATCGTTTACTCCCCGATCTGCACTTCCACACCGTTCACCTGCACGCCTTCCTCGGCGCGGATGAGGATGTAGCGCACCCCGTCGATGACCCGGGTCTCCACCAGGTCGCCCCGCTCAGGGTTCACCTGGATGGTCACGTCGGGGCAGCGCAGCTCCAGGTGCTTGGTATCCACCAGATTCTTGGGGGGCAGGGCCGCCTCGGGGCCGAAGTCCTCCTCAAAGCGCCGCTCGAAGGCCTCCACCCGGGCGTCCTCCACGCCGCATTCCTCCAGCACGCGGGCGGCGGCGTGTTTGTCCAGCAGCAGGGGCTGGGGCTCGCCGCTCTCTTTGTGTTCGGCGATCATGCTGCACAGCTGTTCCTGCACCGACTGCACTACCTGGCAGCTGCACTCCTCGCCCAGCGCCTCGGTGAGGATGGCGTCGAAGGTCTCCTTCTGGGCCTCGGCGGGCATGGGCAGCGGGGCGGCAAAGATGCGGTCGGTGAAGGCGGTGTGGCTGTGGGAGGTGTCCTTGGTGTAGTAGAGCGCGCCGTAGAGGTTGGTGGAGCGGTCGTCGAAGGCGGGGAAGAGGAAGCCCATCTCCGGGGCGCTCACCAGCCAGTCCACATCCCGGCTGCGGAAGAGGTTCTCGTAGACGAAGTAGCTCAGCGCGGGCTTGGTCATCTTCACCGGGCAGACGCTGCACAGGATGCCGGTGTACATCTCTTCGCTGCCGTCCTCGGTGCGCTGGCCGTCCTTGGAAAAGCCGGGCACGTCGTAGGCGTCGCAGGTGAGCAGGATGAGATAGTTGCCCTCCACGTCGATGGTCTCGATGGCCCGGGCAAAGAACTCCTCCCGGGCGGCCTCGTCCTGGAGGCGGGAGTTCCGCAGGGCCATCAGCAGGGCGTGCTCGTCGCCCGCATTGCCCGCCACCTGGGCGGTGGTGAAGGCGATGTCCAGCAGGTTGCGGCCCAGCGTGCCCGAGAGGGTGCGGCGCAGGATGGCCAGGAATTTGTCCGCCTCCTCCTGGCCGGAGAGGGTGAGGGACTGGTCGAACCGGGCCACGATCTGGCGCTCCTCGTTCACATAGCAGCCCACCACATGGGAGATGTTGGACTTGCCCTGGCGGTAGCGGCGGCGGATTTCGGCGATTTCTTTTTCGTTCATGGGGATGAGTTCCTTTCTTATTGGTAAGGGCGCGGGGCCCGGGTCATTCGGCGGAGGGCTCCATGGAGCCCTCCAGCAGGGTGAACAGCCGCTTGAGAGGCGGTGTCAGGGAACCGGTGCGGTAGAGCGCACCGAAGGAGAGAGGCTGGAACTGGGGCATCGGGATGTAGCGCAGGCCCGGCAGGCGCGTCCCCGGCAGGTCCGGCAGCAGGGTGAAGGCGTAGCCCGACTCCACCAGGGTGCAGGCGATCTCCAGGCTGTCGCAGAAGAGGATGCGGTCCGGTCCGCGCCCGGCCATCGCGTAGCTGAACACCTCCAGGAAGGGCGGGGAATACAAGGGCGGCGGGCAGCTGGCGATGCGCCCGCCCACGGCGTTCAGCTGCTCCACGGACAGTTGCTCATACCCTGCCAGCGGGTGGTCGGGCGTACAGGCGCAGACCACGGGGCAGTCCGCCAGATGGCGGCGGCTCAGCTTGGGGCCGGATTCCCTCTGCATGGTGAAGATGGCCTGCACGTCCTCCTCTTCCAGAAGGTTGTCCAGCGAGGCGGAGGGCACCTGCCGCAGCACCGGCATCAGCTGGGGCATTTCCTGCCGCAGCACCGCCAGCGCCGGCTGCAGCGCCCGCAGCACCAGAAAGTTGCGGCACCCCAGGCCCAGCCGCTGGGGCAGTTCCTCCCGCCACTGGCGCATCCGCGCCCGGGAAATGCCCGTCAGCTTCAATATCTCGCGGGCGTACTGGCCGAACAGGTGCCCCGCCTGGGTCAGCCGCACGTTCTTGCTGGTGCGGTGGAACAGCTTGACCTCCAGCTCCGCCTCAAGGGTGTTGATCTGGTGGCTCACCGCCGGCTGAGTGATGTGCAGCTCCTGGGCCGCCCGGGAAAAGTTCAGGTGATTGGCCACCGCGAGGAAACATTCCAGCTGTGTCGTATTCAACAAAAACCCCTCCCCGTTTTTGAGGATTTTTTATTGTATGCGTAAATGCAATAAAATCTCTTTATAGATGATAACACATTTGAATTTCCCTTGCAAGAAAAGCTGTGCTATAAAATGATAAGGCAGTGAACAGTTTTCACCCTAACTGATTCGAACGAGAGGCGAGAAGCATGGAAGTGGACCGCAGGAGCCTGGCGCTGCAGAACCGCCAGATCAGCATCCGCATGGAGCAGCTCACCGACCGAATGGTGGAGCGCACGGGGCTTTCCACGGCGCAGGCACATCTTCTGATGCGCATTCTGCGCTATGGGCCGGAGGGCACCACCCTCACCGAGCTGCACCGGCAGTGCGGCTATTCCATGGCGGCGCTGAGCAACATTCTCAAACGGCTGCGCATGGGCGGCTATGTGCGTGCGGAGACCACCGAAGCCGACAACCGCTGCAAGCGGCTGTTCGCCACCGAAAAGGCCGAGCAGGTGCGGGCCACGCTGGACCGGGCGCTGCAGAGCAGCTGCGAGGCGGCCTTTGAGGGGTTCACCGAGGGGGAACTGTGTCAACTTGAGGCGATGCAAAAGCGCCTTTTGCAAAACCTGGCAAGTCCAGGCAATGTTTGAAGGGAGTGGATACAATGAAGCAAGTGATCGGCCAACTCAAGCAATACAAAAAGCCGACTTATCTGTGCATCCTGATGGCTGCGCTGGAAGTGATCATGGAGATCCTGCTGCCGTTCGTCACCGCCCGCATCGTGGACGAAGGGCTGGAGGCCGCCAACATCAGCGCGGTCTACCGCTACGGCGCCATCATGGTGGTGCTGGCCTTTTTGGGTCTGGCCTTTGGCGCGGCGGCGGGCAAATTTGCCTCCACGGCGGCGTCCGGCCTGTCGGCCAACCTGCGCCAGGGGCTGTATGACAACATCCAGACGTTCTCTTTTTCCAACATCGACAAGTTCAGCGTGCCCGGCCTTGTGACCCGCATGACCACCGATGTGACCAACATCCAGAACGCCTTCATGATGATCATCCGCATTGCGGTGCGCGCCCCGCTGATGTTCATTTTCAGCTTTGCCATGTGCATCTACATCAGCCCCAAACTCAGCGCCACCTTCCTCATCGCGGTGGTGTTCCTGGTGGTGGTGCTGGGCAGCATCATGGTGGTCACCCTGCGCATCTTCGACGAGGTGTTCCGCAAGTACGACGAGCTGAACGCCAGCGTGCAGGAGAACGTCTCCGCCATCCGCGTGGTCAAGGCCTTTGTGCGGGAAGCCTATGAGAACCAGAAGTTCTCCAAGGCCTCCGAGAACATCCGCAAGATGTTCGTCAAGGCCGAGGGCCTGCTGGCCTTCAACAACCCCGCCATGATGACCGCCGTCTACTTCTGCATCATCATGGTCAGCTGGCTGGGCGCTCAGTTCATTGTGGCGGGCGATCTGTCCACCGGCGATCTGACCAGCCTGTTCAGCTACATCATGAGCCTGCTGATGAGCCTGATGATGCTCTCCATGGTGGTGGTGATGATCTCCATCTCCCTGGCCAGCATCCACCGTGTGGGCGAGGTGCTGCGGGAGACCCCCGACCTTGCCGAACCCGAGGACCCCATCACCGTCATCCCCGACGGCAGCATCGACTTTGACAATGTGAACTTCTCCTACAAGCACGGCAGCGGCAAGAACGCTCTGTCCGGCATCGACCTGCACATCCGTTCCGGCGAGACCATCGGCGTCATCGGCGGCACCGGCTGCGGCAAGAGCAGCCTTGTGAACCTCATCTGCCGGCTTTACGACGTGGATGAGGGCTGCGTCAAGGTGGGCGGCGTGGACGTGCGCCGCTACGACATGGAGGCCCTGCGCGACCAGGTGGCCGTGGTGCTGCAAAAGAACACCCTGTTCAGCGGCACCATTCTGGAAAATCTGCGCTGGGGCGACCCCAACGCCACCGAGGCCGAGTGCGTGGAGGCATGCAAGGCGGCCTGCGCCGACGAGTTCATCGACCGCATGCCCGACGGCTACAACACCCGCATCGAGCGGGGCGGCAACAACGTCTCCGGCGGCCAGAAGCAGCGTTTGTGCATCGCCCGGGCGCTGCTGAAAAAGCCCAAGGTGCTGATTCTGGATGACTCCACCAGCGCGGTGGACACCGCCACCGACGCGAAGATCCGCGCCGCCTTTGAAAAGAAGATCCCCGGCACCACCAAAATTATCATTGCCCAGCGCGTTTCCAGCGTGGAGCACGCCGACCGCATCCTGGTGCTGGACAACGGCCGCATCAACGGCTTCGACACCCACGAAAACCTGCTCAAGTCCAACGCCATCTACCAGGAGATCTACGAGTCTCAGGTCAAGGGCGGCGGTGACTTCGACCAGCCCGCGTGAAAGGAGGGGAAGAGAATATGAATCCGAAAATGTCGCGTCCCGCAGACCCCGTCGCGGTGCTGAAGCGGGTCATCCGCTATATGCTGCACTACTATAAGGCGCCCTTTGCGCTGGTGGTGCTGTGCATCCTCATCAATGCCGGCGCCAGCGTGCTGGCGGCCACCTTCCCCCAGACCCTGGTGGACGATTACATCATGCCCATGATCGCCAGCGGCTCCACCGATTTCAGCGGCCTTGCCGCCCAGATCCTGCGCCTTGTGGTCATCATGGCCCTGGGCGTGGTGGCGGCTTTCAGCTACAACCGCATCATGGTCAGCATCAGCCAGGGCACCATGTGCCGGCTGCGCAACGACCTGTTCCACAACATGGAAGCGCTGCCCATCAAGTATTTTGACACCCATGCCCATGGCGACATCATGTCCGTCTACACCAACGACGTGGACACCCTGCGCCAGATGCTGGGCCAGTCCACCCCGCAGATCATCAACTCCTCCATCACCATGGTGGCCACGCTGGTGACCATGATCTTCATCAACCCGGCGCTCACCGTCATCTCCATCGTCACCGCCATCGTGATGCTGGTGGTCACCAAGAACTTCTCCCGCGTTTCCGGCAAATACTACATGCGCCAGCAGCGGGATCTGGGCGCGGTGGACGGCTTCATCGAGGAGATGCTGGACGGCCAGAAGGTGGTCAAGGTGTTCTGCCACGAGGAAGCCGCCAAGGCGGACTTCGCCAAGGTCAACGAGTCCCTGCGTGAAAGCGCCGACATGGCCAACCGCTACGCCAACCTGCTGATGCCCATCAACAACAACATCGGCTGGCTGAGCTACGCCCTGGTGGCCATCGTGGGCTCTGTCCTCGGCTTCAACGGGCTGGCGGGGGTCACCCTGGGCACCGTCATCACCTTTGTGGGCCTGAACAAGAGCTTCACCCAGCCCATCACCCAGGTGAGCCAGCAGGTGAACTTCGTGGTCACCGCCGCCGCCGGCGCCCAGCGTGTGTTCGACCTGATGGACCAGAAGCATGAGACCGACGAGGGCTACGTGGAACTGGTGAACGCCAAGGAGAACGCCGACGGCCAGATGGAGGAAGTGGCCGAGCGCACCAACGTGTGGGCCTGGAAGCATCCCCATCACGACGGCACCACCACCTACACCAGGCTGGAGGGCAGCGTGGTGTTCGAGGACGTGGACTTCGGCTACGACGAGAACAAGCTGGTGCTCCACGACGTGAGCCTGTGGGCGAAGCCCGGCCAGAAAATTGCCTTTGTGGGCGCCACCGGCGCGGGCAAGACCACCATCACCAACCTTATCAACCGCTTCTATGACATCGCCGACGGCAAAATTCGCTACGACGGCATCAACATCGGCAAAATTAAAAAGCCGGACCTGCGCCGCAGCCTGGGCATCGTTCTGCAGGACACCCACCTCTTCACCGGCACCGTGATGGACAACATCCGCTACGGCAATCTGGACGCCACCGATGAGGAGTGCATGGCCGCGGCAAAGCTGGCCAATGCCGACGGCTTCATCCGCTGCCTGCCGGACGGCTACAACACCATGCTCACCGGCGACGGCGCGAACCTTTCTCAGGGCCAGCGCCAGCTGCTGGCCATCGCCCGCGCGGCGGTGGCGGACCCGCCGGTGCTGATCCTGGACGAGGCCACCTCTTCCATCGACACCCGCACCGAGGCGCTGGTGCAGAGCGGCATGGACGCGCTGATGTACGGGCGCACCACCTTCGTCATCGCCCACCGCCTGTCCACCGTGCGCAACGCCGACTGCATCATGGTGCTGGAGCAGGGCCGCATCATCGAGCGCGGCACCCACGACGAGCTCATCGAAAAGAAGGGCAAATACTACCAGCTCTACACCGGCAACTTCGCCGAGGAGCCGGCGTAAAAAACCCAACGGACCGCACAAGCGCCCCCGCCCGGCGACCCCGCCGGACGGGGGCGCTGCCGTTTGCCCGGCCTTGACAGCCGGGAGAACAAAGGGTAAACTGAATATAAATTTACAACAATAAAACGGGAGGGAGAAAGGATGGGCGAGATCAAAATTTTCGACTCGGAGCTGCTGCTGATGGAATACCTGTGGGAACACGGGCCCTGCATCGCCGCGGACCTGGCCGAGGAGTTTCTGAAACGGTACAACTGGAAAAAGAGCACCACCTACATCGTCCTCAAGCGCCTGGAAGGCAAGGGCGCCATCTCCCGGGAAGAACCCAAGTATCTGGTGACGCCCATCGTCACCCGGCAGCAGGTGCAGAGCGCCGAGACCAACACCCTGGTGGACCGGATGTTCGGCGGCAGCTTTGCCAGCCTGTTCGCAAACTTTCTGAACTCGGACCAGCTCTCGGAAAAAACGCTGGACGAACTGCAGGCATTAATCGACGAAAAACGCAACAAAGACTGAAAGGCGGAGCGGCAAGGCGGCCGTGAAGCGGTTCCTTCGCCCCGGCGGAGGAGGGACTGACTACCGTGAAGGGAGCGGAAGGCCTTATGGGCTCTTTCCCCGAATCCGGCTCCGGTGCCGGCCGGCAAAGGACCATTGACCGCGTGCACAAAAACGAACCGCGCCCCCTTCGTCAAACGAGCCGAAGGGGGCGCGGTCTTTTTGTTCGTTCCGAAAAACTCACGCCAGCCGGTGGCGTTCCAGCCAGGGGGTGAGGGTGGGTCTGCCATCGCGTATGTGCTTTGCCCGCACCGTGAACACCGCCAGCGTGAGCAGGGTGAACACCAGGGCCCACGCCGCCAGGTAGACAGCGCAGCCGCTCACGTCCTGCCCGGCGCAGATGGCGCTGCGGAAGGCCTTGACGGTGTAGGTGAAGGGCACCCAGTCGTGGAGGTATTTCACGAAGGAGCCGGAGATCTCCAGCGGGTAGGTGCCCACCGAACCGGCCAGCTGCACCACCATGAACACCAGCATCAAAAAGCTGCCGATGCGGCCCAGCAGGCTGGTGAAGAAGTACATCACCGACATGAAGGTCACCGACGCGAGGCAGGCGATGAGCAGGGTCTGGCCCATCCGCGCGGGGGCGAAGCCGTCCAGCGCGTGGAGCGCGCCCACCATCACCACCGCCTGCAGCAGCGCCACAGGGTAGAGCACAGAGGCTTTGCTCAGCCACCAGGCCGCGCCGCTCTTCATCTCGCCCTGATACTCGGTGAGGGGATACATCAGACTGAAGGCGATGCACCCCACCCACAGCGCCACCGACATCATGTAGGGGGCCATGGCGTGGCCGTTGTCCGGCACTTCGGTGAGCTTGGCCTCTTCGGCGCTCACCGGGGCGGCGATCATCTCGGCCACCTCGTCGCCGGTGTTGGTCTCGGCAATCTGCTGCGCGCCGTCCGAAAGGGAAGCGCCCAGCGTTCCGGAGCCCTCCTTCAGCTGGTCCAGGCCGTCGGTCAACTCACCGCTGCCCTCATAGAGCTTGGAAGCGCCGTCGCCGATCTGGGCCGCGCCGCTGGCCAGGGCTGCCGCGCCGCTGTTCAGCGCCGCGCTGTTTTTCTGCAGCTCTTCGGTGCCGTCCGCCAGCTGGCCCGCGCCCTTTTGCAGTTCGTCCACGCCGGTCTGCAGCCGGGTCAGCCCGTCGGTGAGGGCGGGCAGCTTGGCGGAAAGGTCGCCCAGCCCGGTCTGCAGCGCCGCGCTGCCTCCGGCCAGTTTCTCCAGGCCGCCGCTCAGATCCTGCGCGCCCTGGCGCACCACGCTGGTGCCCTCCTGCTGCAGTTTCTGGCCGCCCTGGGCCGCCAGGTCGATGCCCTGCACCAGCTGGGGAGCCTGCTGGGCCAGGGTGGCGGTGCCCTGCTGCAAGGTGGCAAGGCCGCCGGTCAGTTCGGCGGACTTGCCCGCCATCTGCCCGAGACCCTCCGCCAGGGCGGGCAGGCCGGTGCTCTCGTCGTTCAGCGCCGCGGCCCCGGCGGCTGCCGTGTCCACCCCGGCGGTGTAGGTGCCAAGGTTCTGCTGCAAACTGGCCGCGGCCTGCTGCAGCTGGGTCAGCACGGCAGTAGTCTCCGGGGGAAGGCTCTGAGCCTGGGCCGTAAGGGTCTCCAGCCCCTGGGCCAGCGCCGCGGCCCCCTCGTTCAGGGCGGCGGAATTGGCCGTCAGGGCCTGCAGGCCGCTGTTCAGCTGGGCCGCGCCCTCCCGGGCGGCGGCCGCCCCGGCGGAGGCGCTCTCCAGCCCCGCCTGCAGCGCCGCCGCGCCCGACTGGGCCTGCTGCGCCCCCGCATCCAGCGCCGCCGCACTGTCCGGCAGAGCGGCGGTCTGGGCCTGCAGCTGGGCAAGGCCGCTGTTCAGTTCGGTGAGTTTGTCGTCCACCTGGGCGGCTCCGGCGGCAAGGGTGTCGCCGCCCGCCTTGGCGCTGTCCACGCCGGTGGCCAGGTCCTGAACGCCTTTGCTCAGCTTGCCCGCGCCCTCGGTCAGCGCGGGGGCCGCGTCGCCCAGCTGCCCGGCGCCCTGGGCCAGCTGGCCCGCTCCCTCTTTCAACTTGGCCGCGCCCTGAGCCGCCGCGTCCACGCCGGCGGTGTACTTGGCAAGGCCCTCGGTGAGCTCGGTGCTGCCATTGCGGAAGGTGAGGGTGCTGTCCGCCAGGAGTTTGAGGTTATCCCGGATGGTCTGGCCGCCCTCGGCCAGATCGGATGCGCCCTCTTCCAGCTTCGCCGCGCCGTCGGCCCCTTCCTGCAGCCCGTCACCGATGTCCGCCAGCTGTTCCAGCATGGTCTCGGCGTAGGTCTGGGTCACGCTCTCCCGCACCTCGGCCTCGATTTTTGCCATGGCGCTCTCGCCCAGCTTGGAGGCGATGTAGTTGGTGCCGGGGTTGGTCTCATAGCCCAGCTCCATGGCCTTGGGGGACGGGTCGGTGACGGTGGCCGCGTTGGCGGAAAAGTCCTTGGGGATGGTGATGACCATGTAATAGGTCCCGTCCGCAAGGCCCTTTTGGGCGTCGTCCGCGTCCACAAAATGAAAATCGAGGGAGCCGTCCTCCCGCAGGTTGTCGGCCAGCTCGCTGCCGACGGACAGCGTCTCGCCGTTGTATTCCACCGGCTGGTCCTCGTTCACCACCGCCACCGGCAGACGGTCCACACTGCCGTAGGGGTCCCACATGGACCCGAGAAACAGCGTGGTGTAGATGGTGGGGATGGCCACCACGGCCACCATCACCACCAGCATGATCCAGTTGCTCCGCAGAGCTTTCCATTCGTTTTTCAGCATGACCTGAAATTTCGCACCCTTTCCTGTGCAGTCTCGAAAAAAACAACATGGCGTCGGTTTTGCATCGCGCTATTGCTTTTTCCGTGAGGAGAATTATACTGAAAGGGAGAAAAACACTCAACCGTTGATTTTTCGCCCAAATGGCGTTTAATCAACACAGTGACGAGAAACTGTTGAACATTCAAAAAAGATTTACAATTTGCCCGGCGGGCAGAAAAGGAGAGGCCATGGACGAAACGAAGGACCGGCGCATCCGGCGCACCCGCCGGCAGATACGGCGGGCGCTGGCGCAGCTGATGCAGCAAAAGAGCGCCAGCGAGATAACGGTGAAGGAGCTGGTGGATCTAGCGGACATCAACCGCTCCACCTTCTATCTGCACTACAACGACATCTTCGACCTGCTGGCGGCGGTGGAGCAGGAGCTGTTCGACGAGATATACGCGGCGGTGCACATCCACCCGGTGAGCTCCTTCGAGCAGGAGGGCCTTGCCTTCATCGAGGAGGTCTTTTCCATCCTCTACGACAATCAGGAGATATGCGCCGCCCTGGTGGGCCCCCACGGGGACATGGCCTTTCTGCACCGCATCGAGCGGATGATGGAGGAGAACGTACTGCAAAAGCTGCGGGAGGATTTTCCCGAGCGGCGCAGCAGCATCGATTACGGCTTTGCCTTCTGCACCACCGGCGCGGTGGGCCTCATCAAGCACTGGCTGGCGGGCGGCTGCGCCGAACCGCCCCGGGAGATGACGCGGCTGACCTATCGCATGATACACAACATGATGACCCATGGCCTTGCCCGCCCTGTGAGCGAGGACTGAACGCACAAAGGGAAAACGCCCCGCGAAGCCGCCAAAGACGGCCCCGCGGGGTGTTTTCCAGAATGGGGGAGAAGAATATCACTCCGCGCGCGCCATCGCCTGGCGGAAGTCGCGGGTGTCGGAGAAGATCTCGTTTTTGTAGGGGTTCTTTTTCTGCTGCACGGCGCGCTTGATGATGATGGCCAGCACAATGACGTTGGCGGCCAGCGCCAGAATGGCGATCACGCCCTGCATGGTGGGGTCGGCGGCGGTGGGCCGCACGGTGGGATCCATCACGCCGTCGGCGTAGAGCACCGGCAGGGTGCTGAACACGCTGGCGTCCTGGAACAGGGGGAACACCTGGGCGAACATGCACCACAGGGCCAGGGTGTTGGCCCGGTTCTGGATCCAGCCGCCCTTGTTCCACAGCGCGTTGGCGAAGGTGGGGGCCAGCAGCAGGGCCAGGCCGCAGTACCAGGCGTGGGTGGGCAGGTTGTTATAGGTGTACTCGAAGTTCCACAAATCGTAGGCGATGATGTAAAGGATGGTCATGTCCGGCCAAAGCATGTCGTCGTGCTTTTTGGAGGTGTAGATGCCCCACCAGCCGGTCATGCACAGAATGTTCAGGATGCCGGCGATGCCGTTCACCCAGTTCCACCAGCCGCCGTAGAGCCAGACGTTCTCGCTGGACAGCCACCACCGCTCGCCGGTGGCGGCCAGGGCCATGGCGCCCCGGATGCCGGACTCAAAGTCGCTGCCCACGGCGATGAGGATGTTGATGGCCACGATGACGAAGGGGAAGGCCTTGAACCAGTGGGTCTTGCCCACGCCCCACTTGTACTTCAGCATCATGAAGCCGATGCACCCGGCGGTGGCGGCGTAGAGCTTGGCGTAGTGAAACCAGCTGTTCATGTGGGTGTAGGTGGGATTGTTCAGCGCCCACTCGGCCCCCATGGCCGCGCCCACATAGATGGAGATGAAGTAGACCGTCAGCCCGGCGGGCAGGATGAGAAAGCAGAAGATGCCGCCCTGGGGCGTGCGGCGGGCCACCTCGTTGGCCAGCACCAGCCCCGCGAACACCAGCAGCCAGCCCAGCAGCTGCCAACCGGCGGTCTCGCCGTAGATTTGAAACAACATGATGATTCCTCCTTGTCGATAAACGACATAAATTTACGAATTGTAATTGAAAATGACCCTCAAAGGGGCGGCTCGTCCGGCACCGCGATGTCCCGGATGAGCATTTCATTGCCCTGCACAAGGTGGGTCTGCCCGCTGCCGCAGGCGGGGCAGGTGCGCCCGTGCTCCAAGGTGGCGTACACATGGCCGCAGGCTTCGCACAAGGTGCGGGCGGGGATGGTCTCTACCCGTAATTCCGCCCCGTCCAGCATCTCCGAACGGGCAGCGGCCCACTTCCAGCAGTCCTGGAGGTAGTCGCCCACCACGCCGGACACTTCGCCCAGTTCCAGCGTCACGGCCTTCACCCGTTTCACGCCGTTTTTCCGCCCGGCGGCCTCCACCGTTTTGATGATGTGGAATACGATGCCCAGTTCGTGCATGGCGCTCAGCCTTTCTTGCCGAATTTCAGCCGCAGGCCCCGCTTGACCATGTAGGGCAGGATGGCCTTGAATTTGTCCTCGGTGCGCACCATGGTGCTGCACTCGGGCAGATCGCGGGAGAGGTGGATGGCGTCAAACTCGCACTTGGTGGTGCAGATGCCGCAGCCGATGCACTTGTTCGGGTCCACCACCGACGCGCCGCAGCCAAGGCAGCGGGCGGTCTCGGTCTTCACCTGCTCCTCGGTGAGGGTGCCGTGGGTGTCCCGGAAGGAGAGGCCCGGCGCGGGGGCCGCGGCCTCCTGGCGGGCGGCGCTGTCGTAGCCGGTGAGGAAGAGGTTGTCTTTATCCAGCTGGATGAAGTCCCGCCGGTTGCGGCCGATGGTGAGGCTGGTGTCCGGCTGAACGAAGCGGTGGATGGACACCGCGCCCTCCTTGCCGGCGGCGATGGCCTCGATGGCAAAGCCGGGGCCGGTGTACACGTCGCCGCCCACGAACACGTCGGGCTGGGCGGTCTGGTAGGTGAGCGCGTCCGCCGCGGCGCGCCCGCCGCCGGCCAGCTCCACCTTGCTGCCTTCCAGAAGGTTGCCCCAGAGGATGCTCTGGCCGATGCTCAGGATGACCTGCTCGCAGGCCACGGTCATGGTGTCGGCCTCGTTGTAAACGGGGGCGAAGCGGCCCTCGGCGTTCAGCACCGAGAGGCAACGCTTGAACATCACGCCGGTGACTTTGCCGTTCTCGGTGAGAATTTCCTTCGGGCCCCAGCCGCAGTGCAGCTGCACCTGCTCGGCCTGGGCCTCCGCCACTTCCTCCGGGTCGGCGGGCATGGCGTCCTTGGCCTCCAGGCAGAACATGGAAACCTCTTCCGCGCCGCAGCGGCGGGCGCTGCGGGCCGCGTCGATGGCCACGTTGCCGCCGCCGATGACTACGGTGCGCTTTGCCGCCGGGGTGTGCTCGTTCTCCGCCACCGCGTGCAGGAAGTCCACCGCGGTGAACACGCCCTCGGCATCCTCGCCGGGAACGCCGGCTTTGCGGCCGCCCTGGCAGCCGATGGCGATGTAGAAGGCCTTGTAGCCTTCGGCACGCAGCTGGTCCAGGGTCACGTCCCTGCCCACTTCCACGCCGCAGCGGATGTCCACGCCCATGGCGCGGATGACCTCAATTTCCGCGTCCACTACGTCTTTTTCCAGCTTGTAGGAGGGGATGCCGTACACCAGCATGCCGCCGGGCCGGGCGTTCTTCTCGAACACGGTGGGCTTGTAACCCTTTTCCGCCAGATAGAAGGCGCAGGAAAGGCCCGCGGGGCCCGCGCCGATGATGGCGATTTTCTCACTGAAGCCCTCGCCGGTGCTGGCGGGCACGACGGGCGGGATGTAGCGGGTGGCGGCGTCCAGGTCCTTCTGGGCAATGAACTTCTTCACCGCATCGATGGCCACGGCGGAGTCCACGCTGCCGCGGGTGCAGGCGTCCTCACAGCGGCGGTTGCACACCCGTCCGCAGACGGCGGGGAAGGGGTTCTCCTTCTTGATGAGGGCCAGCGCCTCGGTGTAGCGCCCCTGGGCCGCCATCTTCAGATAGCCCTGCACCGCGATGTGGGCGGGGCAGGCGGTCTTGCAGGGGGCGGTGCCGGTGTCGTGGCAGTTGACGCGGTTTTTGTCCCGGTAGTCCACCGTCCACTTCTCCGGGCCCCAGGGGGTCACGGCGGGGTCCTCCATCCGGGGGTACTCCACAGGCCCGTCCTTGGTGCACAGCTTCTGGCCCAGCTTCACCGCGCCCGCGGGGCAGAACTCCACACAGCGGCCGCAGGCCACACAGTTCTCGGTGGTCACGTGGGCCACATAGGCCGAGCGGCCCAGGTTGGGGGTGTTGAACATCTGGCTCAGACGCAGCGCGTTGCAGACGTTCACGTTGCAGTTGCAGATGGCGAAGATCTTGTTCTCGCCGTCAATGTTGGTGATCTGGTGCACGAAGCCGTTGTCCTCGGCCCGCTTCAGGATGCGCAGCACCTCGTCGTAGTCCACATAGTGGCCCTTTTTGGTCTCCACCAGATAGTCCGCCATGTCGCCCACGCCGATGCACCAGTCTTCCGGGTCGTCGCCGCAGCCCTCGCCCAGCTTTGCCCGGCTCATGCGGCAGCTGCAGGGGCTGGCGGCGTACTTGCCGTCGTACTTTTTCAGCCAGTGGCTGATGTGCTCGATGTCCACCGACTGGTTCTCGGTCTCGATGGCCTTCTCCACCGGGATGACGTGCATGCCGATGCCCGCGCCCCCGGGGGGTACCATGGCGGGGATGTGCTCCAGGGGCAGGAAGGTCATCCGCTCAAAGAAGGCGGTCACCTCCGGGTGCTCCTCGATTTGGTGCTTCTGCATGTTGAAGAACTCGGCGCTGCCCGGCACGAACATGGGCAGAACGTACTGCTTTTCATGCCGCTCGTTCTCCCAGTTGTATTCCAAAAGGCCGATGTAGCTCATCTGATAGAGCAGCGGTTCCAACTCCTCGGCGCTCTTGCCGGTGGCCTTCACCAGCTGGGGCAGGGTCATGGGCTTGCGGACCTCCATCTTGAGGGCCACGTCCGCCATCTCGTCGGTCACAAGGCCCGCCAGACCCCAGTACTCCGGGTCGTCGCCGGTGACCCCCTTCAGTTTTGCGGGGATGCGGTCGGTGATTTTCCGCCCCAGTTTCAGTATCTTCTCCCGGGGCTGTTCGTCCCGGGGAATCTCAAAGGACAGCTTGCTCTCGTCCAGGGGGAAATGGGTCTCACTCATGGCCGTTCTCCTTTTCCGTTTCTTCGCCCCGCCAGGCGCGCACTTCCCGGCGCAGCCAGCCGCACCAGGCGTCCATCCCCTCGCCGGTGGCGGCGCAGATGGGGATGACCTGGGCTTTCGGGTTGCGCATCTTTACGTATTCGGTGCATTTTTCCAGGTCAAAATTGAAGTAGGGCAGAACGTCCATCTTGTTCACCAGCACCACGTCGCACACCTGGAACATCAGGGGATATTTCAGGGGCTTGTCGTGTCCTTCGGGCACGGACAAAATCATGGCGTTCTTCACCGCACCGGTGTCGAACTCGGCGGGGCAGACCAGATTGCCCACATTCTCAAGAATGGCCAGTTCCACGTCCCCGGTGCCCAGGCCCTCCAGGCCCTGGCGGGTCATGCCCGCGTCCAGGTGGCACATGCCGCCAGTGTGCAGCTGGATGGCCTTTGCACCCGCCGCCGAGATGGTGCGGGCGTCCACGTCCGAGTCGATGTCCGCCTCCATCACGCCGATTTTCATTTCGTCTTTCAGCGCCTCGATGGTGCGGGTCAGGGTGGTGGTCTTGCCCGAGCCGGGGCTGGACATCAGGTTCAGAAGGAACACGCCCTTCTCCTTCAGTTCCGCCCGCAGTTTCGCCGCTTCCTCGTCGTTGGAGGCAAACACGCTCTGGCGAATTTCCAGGATTTTAAAGGATTCCACTTCTCTCACACTCCATGGGTCATATCGGTGGTCGGGCCAGAAAGAAAGCCCGGCCCGGGCTGAACGTTAAAAGAATAACATTATCCTGCGAAGAAGGTCAATAGATGCCGATTTTTTCGGAATTCTGCGCAAAAAAGGCCCTTGGCGTTCAGCCATTTGCATGGTAAAATAGGGGTGTGGTATCTGGTATGACCAATACGAGGAGGAAGATGCGTGGAATTTGAAAAACTCTCAGCCCCCAGCCTGAAAGATCTGTTCGTCAAGCAGATACAGGGGATGATCCTTTCGGGGGAGCTGGCTCAGGGCACGGCGCTGCCCCCCGAGCGGGAACTGGCCCGCCAGATGCAGGTGAGCCGGGCGGTGGTGAACGGCGGCCTGGCGGAACTGGCGGCGCAAGGCTTCGTGGAGATACGCCCCCGCCAGGGCACCTTTGTGGCGGACTACCGGCGCAACGGAAACCTGAGCACTCTCATCGCCATCATGGAGTACAACGGCGGCACCCTGGGCCGGGAGGAGATACGCTCCATCCTGGAGGTGCGCCGGGCGCTGGAACAGCTGGCGGTGGGGCTTATCCTGCGCAATGCCACCGACGAGGACATCGACCGCCTGGGCGACCTTGTGGCCCATATCGCCGGGGCCCAAACGCCCCAGCAGGCGGCGGAGCGGGCCTTTGAGTTCCAGCACGAGCTGGCCCTCATCAGCGGCAACAGCATTCTGCCCCTGTTCTACTACTCCTTCCGCGCGCCGGTCATCGTGTTGTGGGTGCGCTTTTGCCGCCGCTACGGTATTGAGGCTCTCTGCCGCAACACCGAGCTTCTCTACACCCATCTGAAAAACCGGGACGAGCACCAGCTGCGCCGCTGGATCGAGACCTATCTGGGGGAGGCCATCGAGGGTTGCCAGCAAATTTACAACGAGTGACTTTGCAGTTTTGCAATGATTCCGGCGCGGTGCGGTGAATGTGATACAATATTTATAAAGGCGGAAAGGAGGACGTTCCATGGGCTTCAAGGACGTTGTGCGCAAAACGGCCCACTGGCTTTTGCCGGTCGTGGTGGTCGCTTGCAGCCTGCTGGCTCTGGCGGCGGCCTTCTTCGGGCGCACGGCCTCCGCAAAGGATATAACCGTGGAGAACGGCGTTCTGGACGTCCGCCGGCTGGATGTCGCCTCCAATATCTACGCAGTGGACGGGCAGTGGGAATTCTACCCCGGCGCTCTGTATGACCCGGCGGACTTCGCGGCAGGGGCCGTGGGCCAGCCCGCCCAGGACGCATCCCCCTCCGACTGGTCCTGCGGCACCCACCGGCTGCGCATCCTGGCCCGGCCCAACCAGTATTACTCTATCTGCGGTTTCTCGCCGGACTATGCCGCCCGCGTCTTTGTGAACGGGGTGCAGGCGGCGGAGTACGGGCGGGTGTCCGAAACGGAGGAAAGCTTTGTGCCCCGGGTGGGCTACATGACCGTTCCGCTCTTCTCCGGTACAGGCGGCGAGATCGAACTCATCGTTCAGTATTCCAATTACGTCCACAACGACGGCGGCCACATCCCGCCCTTCGAGCTTTCCACACCGCAGAACATCGAGGAATTCAAGGCGGCGGGCGACCTTGTGTCCCTGGCCCTCAGCGGCGGCCTTTTGCTGCTGGCGGCCTACTTTCTGCTCAGCGCGGCGGTGCGGAATAAACCCAGCTTTCTCTGCCTTGCCCTGTGCTGTGTGCTGACGGCCCTGCGGGACCAGAACTTCTTTGTGGTCCATCTGCTGGCGCCGGACGCATCCTGGTATCTGGCCTACCGGGCGCTGATTCTCATCGTCATGCTCATGCCGGTCTCCATCCTGCTGATGCTGAAATGCCAGTATTGGAAGGCCAGCGCCCAGGGGCCGCTGTGGGCCTATCTGGGAATGGCTGCGGCGGCGGGCGTGCTCATCTGCCTGCTGCCCACCCGGGAGCTGGTCACCGTTTCCACCCTGGTGTACTATCTGTCCATTCCCTATCTCGCGTATCTGGCGTTCGGCGTCGCGCGGGTCTATCTGCGACGGAAAAAACTGGAACCGGCGGACGTGCTGGTGCTTCTGGGGTTTGTTTTGCTGCTGACGGGGCTGGCCTACGAGGCGCTCATGACAGGGCGCAGCGCCCAGATCACCCGTTACGGCGCCGCCGCCTGCGGCATGCTGGGCTTTGTTTTCCTCAATGCGGCGGCCATGAGCCTGCGGGGCCAGCGGCAGGAGGCGGAGCTGATCGCCAGCCGCAGCCGCAGCGAGATGCTGGAAAAAATGAACCAGTTGAACATGGATTTTTTGCACAAGGTGGCCCACGAGCTGAAAACGCCGCTGACGGTCATCTCCGGCTATGCCCAGCTCACCGGTATGCAGCTGGCGGCGGGCCGCGTCACCGAGGAAGCCCCCGCCAACCTCAAAACCATCCAGCAGGAAGCCCAGCGGCTGGCAAACATGGTGACCCGGCTGATGGAGTACTCCTACGGGCGCAAGAGCGAGCTGAGCTTTGGCCCGGTGAAGGCGGAGGAACTTCTGGAAAGCGTGGGCGCCATCGCCGTGCCCATGTGCGTGAAAAACAACAACACGGTGCAGGTGCTGCCCTGCGGGCCGTGGCAGGTGCACGGCAACTTTGAGATGCTGCTGCAAATTTTTATCAATCTGGTGGTGAACGCCAGCAAGAACACCCAAAACGGCCAGATCACCATCAGCGCCGAGGACGTTGGGCAGAAGAACGTTGTGCTGTTCCGCGTGGCGGACACCGGCTGCGGCATCGACCCGGCGCTTTTGCCCCACATTTTTGAACAGGGCGTCAGCAGCGGCGGCGGCAGCGGCCTGGGGCTGACGATCTGCCGGGAGGCGGTGGAAGCCCACGGCGGCGAGATATGGGTGGAACGCACCGGTCCCGGCGGCACCACGATGGCCTTTACGGTTTTGAAGGAGGCGAAACGGCAATGAACACCATCCTGCTGGTGGAGGACAACCCCCACATCCTGCGCATCAACGCCGAAGTGCTGGGCCTGCGGGGCTATGAGGTGCTGAGGGCGTCCACCGCCGCCGAGGCGCGCGGGCACCTTCAATGGCATCCGGTGGACCTCATCGTGCTGGACATCATGCTGCCCGACGCAAACGGTCTGGATTTGTGCCGAGAGCTGAAAAAACAGTACCATGTGCCCATTCTGTTCCTCACCGCCCTGGGTGAAAACCAGGACGTGGTGGAGGGCCTTCGCGCCGGGGGCGACGATTATCTGTCCAAACCCTATGACCTGGAGGTGTTCGTGGCCCGGGTGGAGGCCCGCCTGCGGGAGAGAAACGACAACCGCCGCCATGTCTCCTACGGATGCCTGCGGCTGGACACGGTTTCTCTGACCGGATTCGTGAATGGGCAGGACATCCAGCTCACCCAAAAGGAATTCACCGTGCTTTTGCTGCTGGCCCAGAACGCCGAGCGCCGGGTGCCCAGCAGCGAGTTGGCGCGGGAGGTGTGGGGCGACGGCGCGGACCAGGAGAACAGCGCCCTGTGGACTCTTGTTTCCCGCCTGCGCAAAAAACTGAGGAGCGAAGAATCCCGGCTGGAGATCGCTTCCCTCCGGGGCGGATACCTGCTTGAGCAATTATAATAGTTTTTTTCAAAGAGAGCCTTGCAATTTTGTAAGGCTCTCTTTTTTTAACTTTCTGATTGGTAAGATAAAAACGGAGATGTATGCCCCCGCAGGGGGCGGAGGGAGGCCGAAGGATGAAACAGGAAAAACGCAGGATAAAGCCGTGGGCCCGCTGGACCGCAGCCTTTCTGGCGCTGGCCTTCGTGTTCACCTTCGGCGCTCAAAGCTGGATCACGGTGAAGATTTCGGCGGAGGAGAGCAACGCCGCAAAGACCTACCTGGCCCAGCAGACCGATTATGTCAACGCCTCCCAACTGGAGCGGCTGCGCACCAAACTGCAGACCCTCACCCAGCCCGACGGCCTGGAGGATTACTACCGGCTGGCCGAGACCCACATCGCCGCCGAGGAATACGGCGAGGCGCTGGAGTGCATCCAGCGGTGCCTTGAACTTTACGAGCCGGAATACGGCACAACGCTGCAGGCGGAACTGCTGCTGAAGGAGGGCTGCCTGCTTACCATCCTGAACCGGGCAGACGAAGCGGAAGAAGCCATGGAGCAGGTGGTGCGGCTGGCCCCCGGCCTGGCGGACGCCTATCTGGTGCTGGCCCAGCTCCACGCGGGCAGCGGCGACACCCAGGCTCTGGCCGCCGACCTGGAAAGTTATCTGGAACTGCAGCCCGCCGCGGCAGATATGCGGCTGCTGCTGGCCCAGCTTTATCTGGCCCAGGGCCAGAGCGACGAGGCGCTGCAACACGCCGTCTGGCTGCAGGCCAACGGCGGCGCGCAGAACGCCGACGTGGCGGGGCTGTTCGCCGGCCTTGGGCTGGCCAAGCTGCAAAGGGAGGACACCGCCGGCGCCCTGGAATTTTTTGAGACGGCCCTTTCGCTGGATGACACCGTCGACTCCCTTTGCTACTACGCCGGGCTGTGCTGCCTGCTGCTGGAACGCTACGATGAAGCGGTGGACTACTACAGCCGCTCCATCCAGCAGCAAAGCACGTTGCAGATGAGCCATTACGGGCGGGGCGCGGCGGAACTGATGCGCGATGAGCCGGACATGGAGCAGGCCGCCGAGGACCTTGCCTTTGCCGCCGGATACGACGGGGCGGACGCCGACCCGGTCATCAGCGCGCAGGCCGAAGACCTGCTGGACACCATCACGGAATAAACGGGGACCACCGAACGAGAGAATAAAGCGGCGCGGGGTGCGCCGGGGCCGAAGGAGGCGTTTCCATGAGAGACTCTTTAACAGCGAAAAACGCGAAGAAGGGAGCACAGCGCATTCTTGCGCTGCTGGCTGTGCTGGTGGCAGCTTTGTTCCTGACCGTCAGCGTTCATGCCGAAGACGCCGCTGCCCAGCCGGGCGGCGGCCTTGCCGCGCCTGTGACGCAGAGCACGGAACCCACCGGCACCGAGCCTGCGGATGCGCCCCCGGCTGCGCCGACAGGTACAGAACCCACGGACGGCACGGAACCTACCGGCGGCACCGAGCCTACGGGCGGCACCGAGCCCACGGGCGGCACGGAACTAACCGGTGGCACTGAACCCACCGGCGGTACGGAACCCACCGGCGGAACGGAACCCACCGGCGGTACGGAACCCACCGGCGACACCGACCCCACCAGCGGCACGGATCCCACCAGCGGCACGGATCCCACGGACGGCACCGAGCCCACCGGCGGCACGGAACCCACCGGCGGCACGGAACCTACGGGAGGCACCGAGCCTACCGGCGGTACCGAACCCGACGGCGGGGAGGGGCTGGAAGACGCGGGCGGTTCCGTGGTGGACCCGAACGCGCCGGAAGACACCGCGCCCCCCACCGACGGCAGCACGCTGGAAGACAACGGCGGCTCCGAAGTGGAAGAGGACTTCATGGTGCCGGAGGGCAGCGCCACTTTGTCGGTGAACGGCAAAACGCTGGATTCCGAAGCCTTCAAAAACGACACCTCCAACAGCGCCATCGTCAACGCCCTGAACGGCGCTGTGGATTACCTCAAGACCAACCTGCCCGAGCTGAACGGGCAAGAAGTCAACATCGAGATCGTGGTCACCGCCGGCACCTACGAGGGAGACGTGGATCTCTCCGCGAACAGCCAGCTCTACAACGACCTGCTGGACGCCATCGGCTACCACCTCACCGGCGGCGACGCACCCGACCCCAGCGACCCGGCGGACAACGACAATTCCGTCAGTTCGGTCATCTTCACCGAGAATGACCGGGTCTACCCCTACGCCACCATCTCCATCGTTTCCGAGCAGTATAAGAACGGCCAGCCGTCGGACGGCAGCGCCAACATGCAGGGCAACTTCATGTCGGATGGCTTCGACGTGCTGCTGGCCGGGCTGTATTTCTCCTCCAAAGAGCAGGTACAGATCAAAAACGCCCTGGAGTTTACATACGAGGGCACCGAACTGGATGACAATGTGGTCATCCACACCGAGAACGTGGCCGTGGTCAATGTGAGCAGCGGCGGCGGCGATGACCGCATCGACCTGCAGGTGACTCAGGCGCCCAGCGCCACGGTGGGCATCGGAAATTCCGACCCGCTGGCCATCTTCGACGCGGTGAAGGACATCTACAACGCCTCCCAGTCCTCCTCCACCGGCGAGGTCGTGCAGGACACCGCCAACAAGTTCGCCCTTGCCATTAAGGAGCGGGTGGAAGAGCTCATCGCGGACATTGAAAATCGCACCATGACCAAGGTGAACGTGAACACCGGCGACGGCGCCGACGACCTGGTGGTCCGTCTGGTGAACTCCACCAACGTCTACGCCGGCAGCGGCATCGACCCCCGCACCGGCAAGTTCATGGCCCTTTATAACTTCGACATCGACCTGGGCGGCACCGACCTCACGGTGGACCTGGGCGCCGGGGCCGACACCATGACCGTCACCGGCGGCCTGACCATGGTTAATGGCCGCAACCTTTATCAGGAGTTCTCTCAGCTTATCTCCAAATACGGGCTGCAAGAGGACCAGCTGCAATACCGCAGCAAGTACGTCATTTCCGGCGGCGACGGCGACGACGTCATCACGCTGGACACCACCAGCGCCTTCCACGACGTGTTCGGCCTGGACGTGACCATCAACGAGGAAGCGGACGGCGGCTATGACCGGCTGCACCTCACCGGCAACCTCGCCGCAAAGTACGTCTATAACGGCGAGGACATCCTGGGCGACGTGCCCTTTGAAGAGCGCATCTACAAGACCGAGGACGGCCTGCATCTGAACGCCCAGAGCGTTATCTGGCTGCTGCCCGATCTGTCCATCGACATCGTGGAGGAACTTCTGAACACGGTGGCCCTGCGCCAGAGTATGGACATCCACTTCGGCGGCGGCCTGGACGCTGTGACCGACCGGCTGGAAAACAAGCGCACCATCGACCTGGGCAATGTGCCCACCGTCGAATTCACCCCGCAGGACTTCACCGATTATGTGGTGTGCCGCGCGCTGGACCCCACCGTGGACGTTACGGTGAACCTGGTCGCCGCCGTGCGGGGCATGGCGACGTACCTGTCCAACCTGCTGGTGGAAGCCTCCGGCAAAATCACCGTTGAAAAGCTGCTGGCGGACGGCCTCACCGTCATCCTCCAGGCACCCGAAGTGGAGATTTTGGGGCCGGTGTCCGGCGAGCACATCCTCATCCTGGCCGAGGCCGAGGACCCGGACGTTCTGGCCGAGGACGCGCTGACCGTCACCGTGGCGGAAGACGAACTCAGCGGGACCAGCATGGAATACGGCGTGGGCCTTTACGAGGCGTCCCCCACCGTTCGCATCGTGGTGGCCGAGGGCGCGTCCCTCAACGCCGCCGGCGTGGTGGACCTCATCGCCTCCATCCGCCAGACCTCCGGCATGGTGGACGTGATGGCGGGCGTGGCCTCCAACTTCCCCAATTTCGTCATCGTCAAGCAGCCCACCGCCGAGATCTTGCTCCGCGGCAGCATCACCGCCGCCCAGGGCCCCATCCACGCCCTGGCCTCCACTCTGGTGAATTTTGACTGCGCCGAGCTGCTCAGCTACATCCCCCTGTCCTTCGCCTGGGGCCAGGCCCGCACCACCCTTCTGGTGGATGGCGACGCCAAGCTGACCAGCGGCGCGGGCACTGCCCTGCGCACCGACAGCGAAGTGTACATCAGCGCGGTGGATAAGGGCAGCTTCCCCAAGGCGCTGCTCTCCCTTTCCAGCGCGGTGGCCATCGCCGAGACCGAGACCATCGTCACCGACGCGGCGTCCATCACCGCCGGCGGCGACGTCCTGCTGGACGCCCGCAGCCGCATGGAGACCGAGGCCGCCAGCATTGCCGGCCCCACCGACATCGCCCGCATGAAACCCAAGAGCGGCGTGTTCGTGGCGGTGAGCATCGCTTTGGGCCGCACCGGCGTGTATGTGGGCAACTACGGCGAAGTGACAGACAGCACCGCCTCGGTGGTCAGCACCGGCGGCACCGTCCGCGCCGAGGCCGACAGCCTCATCCGCAACCGCACCTACGCCATCTCCTCGCCCATCAGCGTGTATGTGGACGAGTACGGCAACCCCACCTTCACCCAGCAGCCCACCCAGAAGCAGTCGCTGCGCTCCATGGTCAGCCTCACCGAGTCGGTGCTGGGCATGCGCACCGGTACCTCCGGCACCCCCGCCTGGGCGCTGAGCAAGATCACCGGCAGCAACACCCTGGGCAGCCTGTTCAACAAGGGCGTGGCCGAGACCGACCCGGACCAGGACGTGGCCCGCACCCAGGCCATGGGCGCGCTGGCCCTGGCCGTGATCGACAACGACATCCTGGCCCTCATCGACACCGCCGGCGTGGTGAGCGCCGCGAACGGCGTGCAGCTGCATGCCTATGGCGAGACCACCTCCCAGACCCGGGCGGACGGCTCTCTCTACAATAACTCCACCATCGCCGTCATCCCCGGCTTCGGCAAGGTGCAGATCACCAAGGACCCCACCAACACCGCCGCGGGCATTGCAGTGAACGTTACCTCCTTCACCCACAACGCCGCTGCCCGCATCGAACAGGGCGTGGTTGCCGCGGGCAAGGCGCTGGCCGTGACCGTGGAGAACCGCCGGGTGGATTCCTCCGCCATCGCCAAGTCCGGCCACATCCCGCCGGCTGAGACCGCCATGCTGGGCGGCGCGATCACCGTGCACGTGATCACCCTGAACTCCAAAGCCGAGCTCGCGTCCGCCGCCGAATACCGGCTGGGCGAAGGCGCCGATCTGACCGTGGTCTCCCGCGTGGCCGACAGCCGCCTGGAGACTGTGGCGGACGCCAGCGGCAAGCGGGCCCGCCGCTCCCTGGGCGTGCTGCCCCTGGAAGACGAAAAATCCTACAGCCGCTCCAGCGTTGGCGTTGGGGCCGGCATCGCCGTGGCCGTCACCGGCATCGACGTCATCGCCTCCGTCCCCGACGGGGTGGTGTTCCTGGCGCTGGACGGCACCAAGCCTGCCGACGCGGCCTTCGGCAATGTGACCGTTGATTCCTATTATATGGGCAGCGAGCGGGTGTTCGCGGCGGCAGGCTCCGCCGGCGGCACCTCCGTCACCCCCGTGTCCGCCACCAGCGTTTCCGGCGTGTACGTCCTCTCCGAGCTGGGCGAAGCCGCCGGCCAGGGCGTAGACGCCGCGGGCGACGTGGCCCTTACGGCCCAGAACCGCATGATCCGCTTCCTCACCGCGGACGCCGCCAGCGCCGGCACCAACGTCGGCATCGGCGCAGCCGTGGCCGTGGGCGTGTTCAACGACAGCGCCGAGAGCCTGCTCAAACGGCGGGCCAAGGCGGGCAAGAACATCTCCGTGGCCGCCCAGTCGGTGAGCCGCGTCACCCAGACCGTCAAGGCCTCCGTGAAGGGCGCCCCGGCGGCGGGCGGCAGCACCGGGCAGGACGCCGGCAGCGCCGGCGCGTCGGGCACCGAGGGCCTGGTGGGAGGCACCATCACCCCCGGCGGCAGCACCTCTTCCGGCGACGGCTCACACCTAAGTCAGGCGGACCAGACCGCCGACCAGAAACTGAACAACGGCAAGGCCCTGGCGGGCCGCGTCAACACCAAAAACGTGAACACTGCCTCGGTGGAAAAGGCAGCTGCCAGCCGCAGCCCCTTTGAGACCATGGAGGGCAGCATCCAGGTGGCGGCGGCCATCGCCGTGAACCTGCAGACCAACATCTCCCGCGCTCTCATCGCGGATGTGGACGCGTCCGCCGGCGCGGATATCACCGTCATCTCCCGCAACGACACCGACGCCAAGATCACCTCCAACGCCGGCACCACCAACAGCTATGTGGGCGTGGGCGCGGCGGTGGCCGTGAACATGGTGGACCACCAGAACATCGCCCAGGTGGGCAAGGGCAAACTGACCGCCGGCGGCAACATCACCGTGGCTGCTGAAATTTACGAGAAGGCCCAGGCCGATCTGCTGGAAAAAGCCTACGACCTGCTGGTGGACTACATGCTCCAGACCGGTCATCTGGAGGAGCTGCTGGGCGCGGTGGGCGACAACGCCCTCACCACCAGCACCGAGTACATCTTCCTGACCCTGAAGGATAAAGAGGACCTCACCGACGAGGAGAAGCAGACCCTGGCCAAAGCCATCGAAGAGATGATCGCCATCGCCCTGTGGCAGCAGGACCTGAAGGAAGAAGAATGGGTCAAGGTGGGCGACGTGGTGGTGGACGGCGCGGGCCAGCGCACCCTCACCGAACTTCTGGAAGAACTCATTTTCGCCGCCTACCAGGCGGACAATAACACCCCGTTGACCATGGACCACGTCTATGGTCTGGAACGGTATGTCATCGCGCAGGTCATTGCAAGCTACACCGGCGCGGAAAATCCCTATGCGGAATACGGCGCGCAGTGGGGCTACGAGGCCCTCACCGCGGAACTGGTAAGTGAATTGCAGACCATGATGGCCTACGCCGCCGAAAAGCGGGTGCTGGGCTATGAACTCATGTCCATTCTGCTCCAGCTGGCCCAGGGCGGCAGCCCCGCCCTCACCGAGGAGCAGAAGCAGGCAGTGGATGAACTGCTGGGCGTTACCGGAGCCACCGAAGAGGAAAAGCAGGCCCAGCGCATCCAGGCGGCCAAGGAGTATCAGTCCGTTCTGACCGAACAGATCAAGGCCAGCCTCACCGGCGACACCAACACCGCCGACCAGAACGCCAAACTTTATTCCGACGCGCTGACGGCCTACATCGAGGACGTCTTTGCCGTGATGGGCGAAGAGAGCAACTGGATCCCCTACCTGGGCGACGGCAACCGCCTGCAGGTGCCGGTGCTGGATAAGATCAGTGCTGAAATGACCCAGCTGGGCTTCGCGGTGAACGACCTCTACGAGGCCTTTGCCGCCCTGCTCACCACCAAATTCGCCACCGGCAGCGAGCTGGACGGCGTGGGCCACACCATCTCCACCCAGGCCGTTTCCGGCGTGGGCGCCGCCGGCGTGGGCGTGGCGGGTTCCGCCGCCATCACCATCATCAACGCCGTGTCCAGCGCCACCATCGCCGGGCGGGACGCCGCCGCCTCCGAGCCGGACATCACCGCCGGCGGCGACATCCGCGTGGAGGCCAACGAGGCCCAGAAGGTCTACACCACCGCCTCCGCCAGCGCCGACAAGTCGCTGGGCATGGCCGCCAAGGCAGCCACCGCCCGCAAGCCCGGCAGCTCGGTGGGCGTGGGCGCCTCCTTCGCCACCAACCTCATCGACGCCGTGGTCACCGCCATGATCGGCACCGAGACCACCGCCGGCGACGCCGTCACCACCCTGGGCAACCGGGTCATCCGCGCGGCGTCTCTGGCCATCCTGGCCAACTTCCGCGACGATGTGGACACCGTCTCCGTGGCGGGCAGCGACCCCATTGCCCGGCGGGACAAAGCCTTTGAGTACATTCCCACCCTGGGCTCCGCCACCAACAAGCAGCTGGCCCAGGCCGCCGCCAGCGGCACCAACACCAAGGGCATCTCCTTTGACGCGGGCGTGGCCGTGGCGGTGGTGAACAACATCGTCAAGGCGGCCCTGCTCTCCGGCGGCAGCCTGACCACCACAAATTCCGTGGATACCCTCGAGACCGCCATCGTCACCGGCCAGACCGCCCAGGGCGAGGACATCTTCGCCATGGCCAACGTGATGGTGCAGGCCCTTTACGGCGGCGACAGCTACACCGGCGTGTCCGCTTTCGCGGCGGGAAGCCGGGCCGCCGTGGGCGCGGCGGTGGGCGTGAGCCTGGTGGACAGCGACATCACCGCATCCCTGGAAGCGGACACCGCCGCTGCCGGCAGCGTGCGGGTGCACAGCGCCACCGACGTCACCGACGAGAGCTACGCCATGGCCACCTCCATCGGCGCGGACCTGGACCGCCTGCTGGAGAAGTTCCGCGAGGGGCTGAACTACATCAGCCCCGGCGCCGCCGAGACCAGCACCATCCGCAACAAGATCGTGGCGGCCACCAACAAGATGGGCGCGGTGAAGCTGCAGGAAAAGGCGAACCAGGCCGGCGGCAGCATCGGCGGCAAGCTGGACGCGGTGCCCTATTCCTCCAATCTGCTCAAGGCCTTCGGGCTGGACCTGACCAAGGCCACCTCCAAGACCAGTGGTCTGGACGCTTCCGTGTCCGGTTCCGGCGCGCAGGTGGCGGGCGTGCAGCCCCAGACCTCCAGCCTCAACGTGGCGGCGGCCATCGCCCTGGCCTTCACCGAGCACCACACCCTGGCACGCATCCTGGGCAATGTCACCTCTCAGACGGGCGACGTGCAGGCCAAGGCCGAAAACGTGGTCAACTTCCGCAACCGGGCCACCGGCGCCACCGTGACCACCGCGCCCGCAGGGGCCAACACCGTGGCGGCAGCCGTGGCCGTGACCCTCAATGAGAACACAGCCGAGGCCAATGTGGCAAGCGGCGTGACCCTGAACGCGGCAAAGGAAGTTTCCGTCACCGCCGACACCACCCAGAACCTCACCGGCAACTACCCCGGCTACATGAGCGCCCAGGCCGTGGCGGCCTCCATCGCCACCGGCATGCAGGGCAAGCTGGGCGTGGCCGGCGCGGTGGCCGTGCTCACCGACAAAGCCGACACCCTGGCCCTGGTGGGCGACAACGTGACCATCAACGCCGGGGGCGACGTGCGCGTCGCCGCCAAGGACCTGAGCAAGCTGGCCATCCGCGCCCTGGGCGCCAACATCGGCGCGCAGACGGTGGGCGTTGGCGCGGCCTTTGCCATGCTGCATTCTTTCAGCAACATCCACGCCCAGATGGGTGATAACCTCACCGCCCAGGCAAACAGCCTCACCGTCACCGCAGACCGGCCCCTGGTGGACGAGAGCATGTACCAGTTCCCCTTTGACTGGAGCGACCTGCTCACCGTTGCCAACCAGGACGCCACCGTGGGCGAGACCGACAAGGGCCTCATGCACATCACCCTGCCCGACGATCTGGACCACATCCGCCAGATCAAGGTGGAGTGCACCCTCGGCACCGACGACCTGCTGGACGCGCTGGATATGATCAACTATCTGGCCACCGTGAACTACTATGTGGAGGCCATTTCCGGCAGCCTGCACCACGGCGCGGCGGGCGCCGCCAACGTGGCGGGCACCGTGGCACAGCTGCTGGCCGAGAACAGCGTGCTGGCCTCCATCGGCGACAACGCCGCCCTCACCCTGGGCGGAGACCTCACCGTGCGGGCGGATTCCTCCGCCGAAAGCCGGGTCATCGCCGGTTCCGCCAGCCTGGGCGCCGCCAAGGCGGGCGTGGGGGCCGTGGTGTCCCTGGCGCAGATGAACGACAAGGCCGAGGCCAAGGTGGGCAGCGGCCAGGTGGCCCGCGCCATCAACGCGGCGGGCGACGTGACCGTTGCCGCCTCCGCCAAAAACATCCTGTGGGATGTGGCCACCGCCGACGCGGTCACCGGTTCCGCCCTGCTCACTTTGGGCGGCGGCTTCAACCTGGTGGAGAGCAGCGCCGCGGCGCTGGCCTCGGTGGGTGACGGCGTCACCGTCAACGCCGCCGGCAGCTTTGCCGTGGACGCCGACAACGATTTCGAACTGGCCCTCATCGCCGCCAACATGGGCCTTGCCGCCGGCAGCGCCAACGTGGCGGCGGGCGGCACCGTGGCCTGGACCGACATCCACAACGAGACCGGCGCTCGGGTGGGCGACAACACCGTGGTCAAGGCTGATTCCGTGGCCCTCACCGCCGACAGCGCGGACCGGGTGATGGAGATTTTGGCCTCCGCCTCCGGCGCGCCCTCCGGCACCGCGAACGCGGCGGCCACCCTGGCGTATTTTGCCACCTCCTCCGAGACGATGGCCCTGGCGGGCAGCGGCACCCATCTGGAAGCCCTTTCCGGCGACGTGCTGCTCCACGCCTTCAACGAAAGCGACCTGCTGGCGGCTCTGGCGAGCCTCTCCGCCACCGGCAGCAGCACTGCCGCGGCGGGCGCCACCGTGCTGGTGCAGCAGTTCAATCAGAAGGCCCACGCCGGTGCGGGCGTCAGTGAGAACGGCGCCGTCACCGGCCAGAGCGCCACCCTCATCGCCCGCAAGGGCAAGGTGCTGGTGGAATCCAAGGCCAATAACCGCTCGCTGGCCGCGGGCGCGGCCCTGGCCCCCTCCGGCAGCACCACCCTGGACCTGGCGGGAACCTATGTCCACAACGAGTTCGCCAGCGAGGCGGTCTCCCGCCTGGGCGACAACACCAAGGCGGAAGCCTGGGACAGCATCGGCATCCTGGCCGACGCCGACAACCTGGTGGTCAGCGGCGCGGGCGCGGTGTCCGGCTCCGGCAGCACCACCGCGGCCCTGGGCGGCAGCGCCACCACCGTCATCTTCAAGAACGTGGTGCAGGCCCTGGCGGGCGAACACTGCGATCTCACCGCTTACGCCCTGAACACCGGCTCCGACGCGGGCATCCAGACGGCCAACCGTCAGGACCGGCGGCGGGGCGTGGTGGTCCATGCCCATTCCGCGGAAGAAATTTACATGGCGGCGGTGGCCGGTTCGGTGACCGGCTCTTCCGCCGCGAACCTGGTGGGCGTGGCCGACACCCTGCTGGTGCAGAACATCGTGAACGCCCATGTGGGCAACAACAGCCGGGTCAGCGCGGGCCTCAACAGCGCCGAAAAGAAGGACGTGGACGGCGACGGCCAGTCCGACGACTCTCACGGAGAAGGCGAGATACTCGTTGAAGCAAAGGACGACACCTTTGTTGTGAACTTCGGCGGAGCCATTTCCGCCTCCGGCAGCGCCACCGCGTCCCTGGGCGGCACGGTGGTCACCATCCTCTTTGAAAAGCAGGTCTTTGCCATTCTGGACGGCGGCGACAGCGAAGTGCACGCCGAAAAGTCCATCACTGTGGACGCCGACAGCATCGACGAGATGTTCCTGCTGGCCGCCACCTTCGGCGTGACCGGCGGCACCGTGGCCGCGGGCGGGGCGGGCAACATCCTGCTGTTTGAAAACGCCGTCAAGGCCCATCTGGGCGGCCGGATCACCAGCGGCGGCGATGTGAACGTCACCGCCGACACCCTCATCGACCTTTACAACGTGGCTCTCAGCGTGGCCGGGGCCTCCACCGCGGGCGTGTCCGGCGCGGCGGTGGTCACCAGCTTCAAGGGCCTCACCGAGGCCGTGCTGCTGGCGGGTTCCAGCGTGGACACCACCGGCAAGCTGAACATCCTGGCGAATTCCAAAGAGTTCATCACCGCCGACGGCGCGGGCATCTCCGGCGGCGGCACCGCGGGCGTTTCCGGCACTGTGGACGTCATCCTCAGTGAGAACACCGTGCTGGCCATCGTGCAGGACAACGCCGACGGCACAAAGCCCGTCATCAAGGCAGCGGCCATCACCCTGGACGCGCTGGACGACTACCAGCTCATCGGCGTGGCGGCATCCGCGGCCTTCGGCGGCACCGCCGGCGCGGGCGTCACAGCCATCGTCACTCTGGCCGACAACCAGGTGGCCGCCGGCATCGGCGAAAACTACGCGGTGCAGACTCTCACCGGCGACGTGCTGGTGAACGCCCTCAGCAAGCGCGATATCCGCACCTACGCGGGAAGCGTGGGCGCGGGCGCCACCGCAGGCATCGGCGCGGTCATCATGGCGCTGGTGGTGGGCGGCAAGCTGGACGACGACACCGCCAAGGCTCTGGCCGAGCACTTCCACCCCGCCGACCTGCTGGCCGGCATGAAGGCCAAGACCCCCGCCGGGGCGAAAGGCGTCTACGACGAGCACGACGCGGCCTGGCTGAGCGAGGCTCTTGCGGGCAGCGGCAACAGCTACAGCGACGTGCCGGTGGACGATGAGTACGACGGCGCGGACCAGTATGTGAGCGAAGATTTCAACAAGGATCACACGGTGACCCAGAACGCCGACGGCACCGTGACCGCCGGCGAGCCCGGCGCGGACCTGACCGTTACCCCGGTGGGCAGCGGCAGTTCCGACGCGGACGAAGCCTACAAGATCTACGAGGGCTTCAAGAACGTGGCCAGCGCCGCCTTCACCCGTGCCTTCATCGGCGCAGGCACCACCGTGACCAGCGCGGGTGGTATCACCGTCCGCGCCACCGACCAGCTGAACGCCAGCCTCGGCACCGTGGCCTTCGGGGCCTCCGGCGCGGTGGGCGTGGGCGTGGGCATGGCCGTGGCCATCCTCAACGGCACCGTGGAGGCCTGGGCAGGGGAGGGTTCCGTCCTCTCCGCCAAGGGCGACGTCACCATCGAAGCCGTTGCCGAAAGCCCGCTGCTGGCCGGCGGCGACCTCTCCGGAGACGACCGGGAAAACATCGACTTTTTGAACAGCCAGAGCGAAGAATTCAATGTGTCCGACCTGACCATCCATGCCGTTTCTGTGAGCGGCGGGGCGGCGGGCACCGCCGGCGTGGGCGTGGCCCTGGCCGTGGTGCATCTGGGCAGCAGTGTCAGCGCCCGGCTGCTGGGCAGCGTGGAAGAGGCGAATGCCCTTGCCATCCGCGCCGTCAATGATTATCAGCACATCGTGGCCGCGACCCTGGGCCTGGGCGGCGGCATGGCGGGCGTTTCTGCCAGCGTGGCCGTCACCGTGTTTGACGGAAATACCCGGGCCTCCGTGGAGGGCGCGGGCTCTCTGCGGGACGTGGCGGACATCCGGGTCGAGACCCAGGTGAACAACACCGCCGCAAGCGCCGCGGCGGGCATCGCTGCCGGCATGGGCGCGGTGAACGCGGGCGCGGCAGTGGCCATCAACAAGAGCCTGGTGGAGACCTTCATCGCCCAGGGCGTGTCCATCGGCGGCAGCGTCCGCACACCGGACATCACCCTGAACGCGCTGGTGAACAGCGACGCCAAGGCCTTCACCCTCGGCGTGGCCGGCGGCGCTGTGGCCGTGGGCGCGGCGGTGGCTCTGGCCAAAACCGCCCCCACCGTGCGCACCTACATCGGCGCGGCCCCGGACGCTGACCAGTTCGCGGCCCCCGGCACAATCAACGCGGGCAGCATCGCCATTCAGAACGACGTGAGCACCACCGCCGAAAGCTACGCCGCCAATGTCACCGGCGGCGCGGTGGGCGTCACTGCGCAGGTGCTGCTGGTGTTCAACACCGCAAACCTGTTCGCGGGCCTTGACCGGGTCAACGTGAACGCCGGCAGCGTGACCGTCGACAGCGCATTCCACGCCAGCGGCAGGGCCTATGTGGCCAGCCTCACCGGCGGCGCGGTGGCGGTGGGCATGGTGGTCAGCACCGTGCTGCTGCAGGCCGGGAACATCGCCCAGGTGGACGTGACCGGCGTGGAGATGAACTTCGCGGACCTGAGCGTCACCACCGGGCGGCAGAACGATCAGAACACCTCCAGCGCCGAGGCGCTGGCTCTTGCCGCCGAAGCGGGCGCTGTGGCCGTGGGCCTCAACGCCGCCGTGGCGGACAACAACACCAAAAACATCGCCCGCATCCTGGGCGGCAAAGAGGCGGGCAGCCATCTGCTGAACGTCACCGGCGCGCTGGCCATCGGCTCCTTCGGCCAGGCCACCGCCAACGCCCAGGTCTGGGGCGTGAACGCCGGCGCCATCAGTGTGCTGGGTTCTGCCGCCGTGGCGCTGCTGCGGGCCGAGCAGCAGGCGAATGTGGACGGCGGCAACATCACCGCCGGCAGCCTGACTGCCCGCAGCGGGCTGAACGAAGGCCTCGACCACATGAAGTATGTGGACCTTGACAAACTGCCCGGCGGCAACATCGTGGCAGCTCCCGCCGAGGATGTGGACGCCAGCGAGGAGAACGCAGCCGTCTTTGCCGGCCTCATCACCGGCAGCGGCGGGGCCGTCTCCGCCGTGGTCAACGTGGCCGCCGCCTATGGCCGGGCCCTCACCCAGGCCATGGTCGCGCCCTTCAGCCTGGCCCTTTCCGGCAAGGCGGACGTGTTCGCCGGCGGCACCGCCAACGTGCTGGCCCAGAGCTTCAACCAGAGCGCCGGGGCCATCACCGCCGCGGTCATCGTGAACACGGCCTATTCCCAGAGCGAATTCGCTGCCATCCTGGACATCCCGGCGGGCAGCAGCGTAACGGCGGGCAACGTGTCCGTCGCCACCGACTACACCGCCAGCGCCGTGGCGGCTCTGGCCCCCAGCGCCGGCGGCGCGGACCTGAGCGGCGCCGCGCTGCAGGTGAACGTGGGCGTGGCCAACGCCGACAGCCGCGGCAAGGCCGCCGTCACCGGCGCGGGCCTGCTTACCGCGGGCGCCCTTTCCGTCACCGGCCAGGGCGTCGCCACCTCCCGCGCCTACAGCGTGACCCCTGTGGCCAGCCTCACCGCCGTCAAGATCGCCGCCAACGTGCTGGTGGCCCTGCTGGACGCCGAGAACCTGGCCTACATTCAGGGCGTGGAAGTGGAAAACGCGGCCATCACCGTGAACGCGCGGCTGAACGCCGCCGACGGCCAGGGTGCGAGCGCCCTGCTGGCCAACAACATCAAGGGCAGCGGCGTGAGCGTGAGCCTCGCCTCCGCCCGCAGCAACACGGCAGTGGCGCTGAACCGCAGTGTCAACAAGGCTTTCATGGATTCCGTGAAGGTCACCGCCGGCGCGGCCCTTTCGGTCATCGCCACCGCAAACAGCCTGGCCAGCGCCAGCGCGGCGGACCCGGGCACCAGCGTGGAGCTGCTCTCTTTGGGCGTGAACGTGATCATCGCCCGGGCGGACGGCACCTTTGCCGCCTACATCAATATGGCGGAAGACAGACCCGTCTCCGCCGCCTCCATCACCGTCACCAACACCTACAACGCCCGGGCCGAGGCGGTGTCCCGCCAGCCGGGCCAGGGCGTGGGCCTGCTGGACGCGGGCACCAACGTGGCCTATGCCAACGCGGGCGCCGTGGCCGAAGCGGCCATCAAGGGCAGCGCGGGCAGCGTGACCACCGGCGGCGCGGTGAGCATCCTTCTCACCGGCAAAGCCGTGGCCGACGCCCTCATCGCCGGCACCAAGGTGAACGTGCAGGGCGCGGAACTGGCCGTGAACGTAGTGAACGCCATCGTCAGCGCCTGCCAGCAGGCCTACATCGGCCAGCCGGAAGGCGGTGCAGCCAGCGCGGTGAACGTGACCGCCATGGGCGGCATCAGCATCAGGGCCAGCCTGAACGACAGCGCCGAGACCGGTGCAAAGGCTGTCGTGGGCAGCAACGGCTCCGACCGCTCGGTGGCCGTGTCCATCATCGGCGGCAAGGCCTCCGAGGCCAATGCACGCATGGAAGGCGCGTCCAGTGCCCACATCCACACCACCGGCAGCATCGTCACCGCCGGGCAGCTGGCGCTGCTCAACGCGGCCCGCAGCTGGGCCAAGGCGGACATCGCCGACGCCAGCGTGGACGTGACACTGGTCAATGCCACCCTGCTGCTCACCGAGGCCGTGGCCGGCGGCAACTTCAAAGCCCTGGCCCAGACCGGCGCTTTGAGCGCGGGCAGCGTGGACATCCAGAACGTCTATTATGCCGAGTCCCATTCCGCCACCGGCCCCGCCGGCGGCGTGGGGGTCAATCTGGTCAACACCGACGCCAACCGCGCCGACGCCGAGACCAGCGCCACTGCCGACGCCTCTCTGAAGGTGACCGGCAGCGCCAGCGTGACCAATTCCGTGAACATCAAAAACCTTGGCTACCTGCTGGCCGAGGCCCTGGGCCGCACCCGCAAGGTGAACGTTTCCGGTGTGAGCATCGCCGTCACCGTGGTGGACGCGGTGCTAAAGGGCGGCCAGACCGCCGACGCCCGGTTCGACGGCGAGGCCGTCATCGGCGGGCAGCTGAACGTGAACTCCGAGATCGTGCGCTCCGGCGGCTATGGCATCGCCACCGCCCAGGCGGGCGGCTCCGGCGGCGCGGACGTGAGCCTGGTGGGTGCGGGCGTCAACGACGTCACCGCCCAAAGCGCCACCACCAACACCGCCTCCCTCACCGGCGCGGGCACCCTGAACGCGGGCAGCGTCAGCGTTCGGGCCAAGAGCCTCACCGAGGCCGAGGCCACCGCCAAGTCCGGCGTCAGCGTGGGGCTGGTGCTGCTGGGCAGCCTGAACGCCTCCTCCTCCACCCACGACAAGGTGGATGTGCTGGTGGAAGGCATCGCCGTCAAAACCTCCGGGGCTTTCACCGCCGAGGCGGTGGGCAACACCGTGTCCGAGGCTGTGGCCGCCAGCGAGGGCGGCGGCGGCCTGGTGACCGCCGGCGTGAACACCGCCACCGCGAAGGTGGGCGGCTCCGATGCAGCGCCTCAGACCGTGCGCGTCACCGTGAAACGCAGCTTCATCGAAGCCGCCCGGGACGTGACCCTGCGGGCCTACAACACCGGCGATGCCCGGGCCAACATCGAAAAGGGCCTGAACGTGGCCGCCGGCAGCCTGACCGTGAGCGTGCTGCCCACCAACGCCTGGTACGACACCGGCGTGGACGTGCTGGAGGGCGCCGTGGTGCGCTCCACCGGCGGCAGCGTGAGCGTGCTCAGCGAGGACGCCCCCAAGGGCCGCAGCGAGGCCCGGGGCACCACCATCGGCATCGGCGTGAACGCCAGCGTCACCTACGGCGAAAACACCGCCGACACCACCAACACCATCACCGTAAACGGCACCCTGGACGCCGGCGAGGCCCTCACCGTGGAGGCCGTCTCCGCGGCCCAGCTGAACGCCGCTACCTACGCCGACGGCGGCGGGTTCTTCAGCGGCACCACCCTGTGGTCCAAGAACACCCTGAACCGGGCGGTGTCCATCCTCATCGGCGAGAACAGCGCTCTGCTGGCCAACTACGGCGATCTGACCGTCAACGCTGTGGGCGGCGCGCGGGACAGCATCATCACCCGCTCCGAGGTGTCCTCCGGCGGCGTGGTCGCCCTGGGCACCGCCACCGCCCTGGTGAACATCGACAACGATGTGAAGGTCCAGATCGGCAAAAACGCCCTCATCCGGGCCCGCTTCAGCACCGTGAACATCATCGCCGACGCCTCCCAGGCGGGCGTGGAGACCAACGTGACCGCGGACGCCTCCGGCCTGGGGGTGGCTCCCAACTCCACCGCCAACGTGAACACCAGCCTGGATGCCGACGTGGTCATCGCGGGAACCGCCGGCGAGCGCGTGGTCATCGAAGGGCGGGACGTGGAGATCATCGCCCGCAACGGCGAAGTGGATATCTACACCTACACCTACGCCAAGGGCTCGGCCCTGGGCGCGGCGGTGAACGCCCTCAGCAACCCCAAGACTACTCTGACGGCGGACGTGAACATCGCCGGGGCCGACATCACCGGCCACGACAGCCTGCACATCTACGCCTCCACCCAGCCCGCCTACCGGGACGCCAACATCGACGTGCGTGCCACCATCCAGCTGAACGCGGCGGGCGAGGCCCTGGCCAGGGCCGGCGGCTCCACCACCGCCCACTCCAACACCGTGCTGGGCAGCGGCGTCATCCTGCGGGGCGCCACCGTGGCGGTCACCCGCTACGGCTTTGACGGCGGCCGCATCCGGCGGGACGCCCGCAAAGGCGGCTTCATCATCAAGGAGACCAGCACCAGCCACCCCTTCACCAGCGACGGGACCGTCGCGGTGAACGGCGGCACCGCCCTCTATCTGGGCGACGCGGCGGGCGGCGTCTACATCGACATCTCCGAGCACAAGGGCCAGCTGACAGTGCGCGAAGTGGGCGTCAAGGAGCCGGACAGCTACTATACGGTCAACGGCAACACCGTCACCCTGCGGGACATCAGCAACAACCTGCCCGGCGTGGCCGACTTCACCCACGACGGCAAAAACGCCTCCGGCAGCGTCATCGTCTACAACCAGGCGGTGCTGCCCCGGGTCATCATCACCAACAGCTCGGGCTTTGACGTGCAGCTGAACGGCATCTACGTTTCCAAAAGCGGTTTCATCCAGCCCTCCGTGTTCGGCATCAGCCACACCATCGCGGACGTTGCCTATGACAAGCCCGAAGTGCGCACCGAGTTCAGCGGCACCGGCGGCGTGCAGGTCAGCGGCTTTGTGTCCAACACCGACGGCCATGTGGAGTTCGTCTGGACCGGAGAAGAGGGCGGCGCCCTCACCGGTGTGGACAGCGTGGCCGACATTTCCTCCGGCGCCACCGTGTCGCCGGTGTGGGCCCATGACCTGCTGGTCAAGGGCGCGGCCAGCGTGGGCACGGCGGACCAGGCCTTCAACGCTTATGTGTTCTCCGGCTCCAACGGCGTGGTGAACATCGAGGCCAGCGGCGACGTGTTCGTGAACATCGTGCCGGTGACCCTCATCATCGTGGATAAAGACAACAAGGAGCTGGAGCGCCACGACGACCCGGTCTACATCGAGCGGGTGGTCTCGCTGAACGGCAACGTGGAGATGGACCTCCAGGAAGGCGTGCAGGCCACCATGATCGCCGGCGCCACCACCGTCACCATCCCGGTGCCCGACACCCTGAGCTACATCACCACCGTCACCGTGGAACTGGCCTCCGACTACACCCTCACCGGCAAGGACGTGCTGGACTACTACCTCCAGGGCTACGACGCCGCCGAGCGGCTCTACCGCTACCTGCTGCCCAACGGCACCCTGTTCTACATGGACGCCTGGGGCAATGTCTCCCGCATCGAAGAGGGCGGCGCCGAAACGGCGGTGGGCGACTTCGAGTTTGTGAAGGACGCCTCGGGCAATGTGGTGGAGATCAAGCTGAGCGAAGGCATCTCCATCAACCTGTCCACCGGCTATCTCACCGTGGAAGAGGACGCCTCCTACGAGGTGGTTCTGGAGGCCGTCAGCGCCAGCTGGTTCACCTCCAAGGGCCTGCTGGAAGGCGGCGGGGAAGCCCGCATCCGTCTGGTCACCGCCGAAACGGTGACCGGCCCGGGCGGCGAAAACCTCACCGACGAGGACACCCTGAAGGAAATGGATGTGCAGGTGATTTTGGCGCTGCGCACCGCCGACATCGACTACTACTACCTCAGCGGCCTGCAGCCCACCATGGACGCCATTGCCGGCGCCTCCGACAAGACTTACTACTACTTCCTGCTGCACGACAAGAAGAGCGACAGCCTGCGGTTCTACGCCTTCACCGGCGGCAGCACCGAGACCCAGGATGTGGATCAGGTGAACCGGGACGGCCTCAACAGGGAGCACCTCAACATCTCCGATGGCAGACCGGTGACCAACACCCTCAGCGACGGCGTGACCTATTACGAATCGGCGTTCGACGAAGAGGCACGCCTGCACGAGCAGCGCTGGGGCACCCACCTGAGCAAGGTGCGGGATGACGCGTCCGCCGACCCCTTCACGGTGACCAATTTCCTGGGCACCGGCTACGAGGTGGTCTGGAACTACGACAACACCATGACCATCGGCGGCGCCGCCATCGGCCTGGTATACATCCCGGGCCTGGGCTACACCGTGGCCCCCGGCCAGACCCTCACCGGCGGCGCTGTGCCAGGCGCTCAACGGCGTCTACTGGATGCCCAACGTGGAGCGGACGGTGGAGAGCAGCGTGGAAGTGGATGGCATCACCTACACCGCCAACGGCAAGGAGAACGGCAGGGACGTGTTCAACTTCGCCGAATTTGCCTGGACGCGGCTCAACAACAACCCGAATAAACCCACCACCCAGAAATATTCGGTCGGCACCTACACCATGTACAGCTACTCGCTGCAGTTCACCTATGTGAAGATGCAGCCGGTGACCTCCAGCCTCTCCACCGAGTACTACACCAGCGGCGTGAAGTACACCGGCTTTGACGAAGAGATCTACGAGCGCCCCGACGGCACGCTGTACGAGCACTACGACGTGATCCGGGACGAATACACCGGCAAGCTGACCCCCGAGGCCGAGTACCGCCTCATCAGCCAGGTGTATTACATGAAGAACGCCGCCGGCAGCCGCGTCACGGTGGACGGCCAGGAGATCTGGTCTTACCTGAGCGAGGCCACGGCCCAGACGGTGAACGGCAAGACCTACTTCCTGGTGGACAGCCACTCCGGCAGCGGGCTCTACCTTGAAAAGGACGCCCAGAGCGGCGCCTTCACCCTGGTGCGCCAGAGCACGAGCGCTCCCGAGACGGTGCTGCCGGCAGAGGAAAACTACCAGCACGACACCGGCAAGGTGACCTTCACCTTTGAGGTGGAGGGCGAGGACGTCACCGTCACCCTGACTCCCGACAACGCCGCCACCGGCGAGACCGAGTACAAAGACCAGACCGGCAGCGACGGCAAGACCTACACCATCGTTTATATCCCCGGCGAAGACGGCGCGGCGGGCAAGTGGTATCTGCGCACCACCGGCGAGAGCGGCACCACCGACACCGGGCTGGATGACCCCGCCAAGGTGCTGGCAGACACCGGCTGCGCGGTGCTGAACCGCTATGTTTACGATGCAAGCGGCGAGCCCACCGCCGGTACCACCGGCTTCCTGCTGAACGGCGTGCAGGCCTACATCGACTTTGCGCCCGGCAGAAACAAGACCGGCGTCAACTATCAGATCGGCACCCTGAACGGGGAGGGCACGCTGGTGCCCAACGCTTCGGGCCTGTATGTGATCTGGGACGGCAGCCGCTATCTGCTGTTCGACCCGGCGACCATGTTTGAAATCTACGACACCGAAAACAGCGGTCTGGCGGCGGAACTTGTGGAAAACAAGGAAGCCATCGGCAACACCCTGCTGAGAGCCGAAGACGGAACGGTGTTCACCAACGCCGCGGGCGAAACGGTGTATCTGAACCAGATGGAAAAGGGCAGCTACAGCACCGCGGAGGACGTCTCCGACGGTCTGCTCATCCTGCGTCCCGGCAGCCCTGTGGGCGACGATGAGGAGCCCACCGTGCTGGTGATGGGCCCGCTGGAGGACATCCCCGTCAAGGAGATCACCCTGCCTGCCAACAATCAGGTGAACGGCGGCGGTTACCGCGTCACCGACACCCTCTACCTCACCAAGAGCGGCCTGGTGCTGACTCTGGTGCTGAACGCGGACGGTCAGGTGACCTTCAGCGCCAAGTTCGACGGCGTCACCTACACCTCCGACAAGATCGTCGCCACCGATCTGGGCGATCTGGGCACCCTGCGGGAGTACACCCTCAACGAGGAAGGCAAGCGGGTCTACACCGTGAACGGCAAGACCACCGCCTACACCCTCAACGGCGACCAGCTCTCCTACATCGACGAGAACGGCCAGCTGGTGGTGCTCACCCCCGAAGAAAGCATGACGATCCTCTATGAGGAAATGCCCAAGGCCAACGACGCCAGCATCACCATCAAGGCCGACGAGGAAGTGTATCTCGAACGCCTCACCGACCAGATCGCCAAGGACCTGGCGGGCAATTACTACTATTCCGAAAACGGCGAAAGCGGCTGGATCAAAGCTGAATTCACACAGCGGACCGGCGGCAAGACCTACCATTACGCGGGTCAGGACCATGAACACCAGCTGAAGGGTACCGTGAGCGTGGGCGGCACCGTCTACCTCACCATCTCCGAAGCGGTGGACACCAATGAGACCAGCGCCACCTATGGTCAGACCATCCTCTACTACGAGCTGGACCAGAAGGAGATCCTGGTGGGTTCCGACGGCAGCGTCACCCTGCTGGGTGAAAACAGCCTCACCGTGAAGCTGGAGCCCAACGCCGAAGTGGAGTATCTGTTCGGCTATGTGAGCGCCGGCGAAGACCTGGACGGCACCGACCCCGCAAACAAAAAGAGCGTCACCATCCAGCTGAGCAACGAAAAGGGCTCTCTGGTGGATGGCGACACCGTGACCGGCCATGAGGACGACACCGACATCCGCACCAACGGCGGCGACGTGATCATTCTGGTGCCCAAGAGCGCTGCCGGCACCATCGGCACCGCGCTGGACGCGCTGGAGATCAACATGAACGGCGGCGCGCTGGTGATCCGGAGCTATGTCCCCGGGCAGGAGCCTGTGGACGAGATCGTGATGGATACCTTCATCAACTCCAAGGAGGACGTGACCCTGAAGCCCACCGTGGTGGACGGGGCCGAGTTCCATGTGGACACCGAAGGCAGCATCACCGGCGAGACCCTGGACGTGGTGAACGGCGGCACCGCCGACCTGGATGCCGACGGCAGCATTTCCATGGGCGACGTCACCGCCGACGGCGGCAGCACTGTGGACTTCGACGCGGGCGAGAACGCCTCCACCGGTGACCTGGAGCTGACCGACGGCTCCGAAATGGACATCACCGCCGGCGGCAGCGCCGGGACCGGCGACGTTTCTGTGAGCGACAGCCGGCTGACCATCGACGCCGAGGGCCCGGTGGAGACCGGCGATATCACCGCCGGCGATGGCAGCACCGTGGACATCGACGCGGGCGAAGACTACACCGGCGGCGACCTGGAGCTGACCGACGGCTCCGAAATGGATATCAATGCCGGCGGCAGCGCCTCCATCCCCACCGCCACGGTGGACGACAGCACCCTCACCGCCCAAACGGGCGACGACTTCCGCTTTGAGCGCATCACGGGCGTGAGCGGCGACGGCAAAAACACCAACGTGACCATCTGCGCCAAGGGCGTGGTGGGCCGCCTGCTGCCGGACGGCAAGGACGCGATCATCTCCTTCGGCGAAGACGCCAACGACTCCAACGCCACCCTCTCGGTGAGCGGCGAAAAGAGCGTGGGCGAGGCCGACAGCCGCCTGCAGCTGGACATCCCCGAAACGCTGACCATGCGCATCCCCAAGGCTGGCGACATCTGGATCGACGGCATCGTGGAAGGCGAAAAGGACGCCGAACAGTTCACCGGACGGGGCGAGGACGGCACCATGCTTACCGGCGATGTGATCGACGCCATGGAAGGCGACGACACCATCGTGGGCGTGGAGCTGAACGCCCAGACTCCCGAGAAGATCGCCGCCCTGCTGCTGGAGCGGGCGCTGGACGAAGCCGACGCCACCGGCAAGGCCGAACAGCTCCTGAAAGACATCACCGCGGCGCTGGAAAAGACCCTCACCCCCGCCCTCGGCACAGAGGAAGCCTTTGAAGAAGCGCTGGAAAAACTGGACACCACCCCCGAAGCCATTGAAAAGGCGCTGAAAGAGCTGGACGAACTGCTCCAGGCGCTGGAAGAGGCGAATGACCCGGCGGACCCGGACGAACCGGAAGACCCGGCTGACGCCGCCCAGCAGGAGCAGAACAGAAAGCGGCTGCGCCAGCTGCTGGATGAATTGCTGGTGCTGACCCTGCGCGTGCCCGAGGCTGATGAAGACGAAGACCAGCCGGGCGAAGAACCCGGCCAGGACGAACCCCTCAAGGCTCTGATGGCGGACGAGGACCTGATCCCGCTCTACTGGGCGGCCCTCACCGACGAGGAGAAGCTGGCCCTGGTGGAGGAAAAACTTTGGGAGAAGGTGGAATACCCCGAACCCGTCGAGGATGACCGGGACTTCCGCGACTTCCACCTGGCCATCGGCGAATCCACCGGCGCGGCCAGCGTCACCAACAAGGGCAGCATCACCATCACCCAAAACAAAGGCGCGTTCACTGCCCGCGAGGTGGTCTCCGGCTACGAAAACGTCACCATCACCGCCCCGGACATCGCCGGCGTCGAAGGTTTCACCAACGTCACCGGCACCGATCTGGTGCTCACTGCCCTCACCGGCAGCATCCGGGACCTGACCATCGACCAGCGCGACTGGGTGGAGCACACCGTGGTGGATGTGACCGAACTGCAAAAAGCCCCCGAGGCCATGCCCGCCACCGGCAGCTGGTGCATCACCCGCAACGCCCTCACCGGCCTGCTGGAGATGAACTTCTTCATTGATTTCACCACCATCAGCGTGGACGACCACGACCTGGCCACCACCCTCACCGCCACCGCCGCCGGTGATATCTCCATCACCGAAGTGCAGGGCGATCTGGGCCTGGCAAAGGCCGAAAGCACGGGCGGCGGCAGCATCGACCTGACGGCCAGCCACGGCAGCCTGCTGGATACGAATGCCAGCCCCGACGGGCTGAATCTCTCCACCACCGGCAGCGCCAGCCTCACTGCCGAGGAAGGCGTCATCGGCGCCGCCGAAGCCCCGCTGAACGTGGCGGTGGGCGAAACCCTCACCACCCTCTCCCGGGGCGATACCTGGCTGGCCAGCCCCGAAGACCTCACCCTCATCGCGGACGTGCTGGACGAGAACGCCCGATTGGACGTGGTGGGCGACAAGGACCTGACGGTGAGCAACACCGAGGGCGACCTCAACGCCACCCGACTGCACGCCGGCGGCGACCTCTCGGTGAACAGCCCGAAGGGCAGCACCCACGTGAATGAGCTGAAGGCGGGCGGCACCCTCTCGATGGATTCCGCCGGAAACATCACCGTGGACGAGGCGCTGGGCGACGTGACGGTGAACACCGTGAAGGCCGGGGGAGATATCTCCCTCAACATCCAGGGCGAACTGAAGGACGTGGCTGCCGACCCGGTGAAGGACCTGGCTGAAGCTCAGGCCGAGGCCGCCCGCGCCGAGGCGGAGCAGAAAGCGCTGGAGCAGCAGCTGGCCGCACGTCAAGAGTACCTGGACGCGCTGGAAAGCCAGCAGAAGGACCTGCAACAGCAGCTGGCGGACCTTGAGGCGGAGCACAAGGAGCTGGAAGAGCAGCTGCAGGAGGCTCTGCAGCAGCCCGAACCCGACCAGGCCGAGGTGGCCCGGCTGGAAAGCGAGCTGGCGAAGCTGGAAGGCGAGATGGACGAAATTCAGCAGCAGCTGAACGATCTGGAAACGGAACGCCAGCCGCACGAGGCTGAAAAACAGGCCATCGAGGCCGCCCTCGATCAGGCGAAGCAGCAAGCCGAAGCGGCCCGCAAGGCGCTGGAGGACGCACAGAAGGCGCTGGAAGGCGCCCCGGACGCCTCCATCACCGCCGGCGGCAACGTGGATATCCTGCTGGAGAACGGCGGCAGCGTGGGCGAAGAGGGCAACGCCCTCGGCGTGGACATGGGCGGCGTGCTGACCATCGCCGCCGGCGAGGACGAAACGCTGAAGGGCGTCTGGCTGGAGAGCCCCTCCGACAAGCCGCTCAACATCGCTCCCCTCGAGGCGGAGGAGACCATCGTCATCAACACGGCGGGCGGCATTGCCCCTGCGGGCAGCACCGACCCCGACTGGAACGGCCTGGACTTCACCGCACCGGACCTCACCCTCAACAGCACCGCCGGCGACACCGGCACCAAGGACCGGCCCATCGAGACTATGGCGGACCGCATTTCGGCCATGGGCGATAACGTCTACATCCACAACCATAAGGACACCGAGCTGGGCGAGATCGTGGCCGACGAGACCGCGAACATCACCAGCGATGGCAACATCACCGCCGGCAGCGAGCCGGGCGACAAGGTTGTGGCGGGCGACGCGGAGCTGACCGCCAAGGGCGACGTGGGCAGCGAGGACGCGCCCATCCGCATCGAGGCCGGCGAAGTCAGCGCCCAGGGCGGCAGCGTCCATCTGGAAAGCGAAGGCGACGTGGTGGTGGACACCATCGTGGCAGGCAAGGACGTGACCATCCGCACCGACGGTTCCGTCACCGACAAGGGCACCGCCGACGCCATCACCTCCGAAAACCTCACCATCGAAGCGGGCGGATACATCGGCACCAAGGATAACCCGCTGAACATCCATGTGTGGGGCAAAGTGGACCTGACCGCCGGCATCCCCTGGATCTACGTCATCAATTCCTACATCCATTCCGAAAAACCGTGGACCGATTCTTCCAAGCCTGTGACCGAACTGGTGCAGGTACTGACCGAGCAGACCCGCCGCCGCTGGACCGCGGACGACGAGCCTGAACCGGCGGAGAGACCGCAGGACGAGAACGCCGATGAGGAGGTGCCCAAGGCGCCTGCCGCGCAGCAGCAAACAAGCGGCGGCATCTGCTGGTGCTGCTGGCTGTGCCTGCTTCTGATCATCCTGGTGGTCATCCTGCTGGCAGTGGTGCTGTGGCTGCTCTGGCTGCTGTGGCGCCGCCGCAAGGAGGAAGAAGACGAAACGGCTGCCAAGTAAGCAAACACCTGGCCTCAGACAGCGGCCCCCGAAGCCAAAAGGGCTTTGGGGGCCGCATTTTTCTTTGCAGGTAACTGCGCGCCGCGTTATAATAAAGGAAAAGAAAAAAGGGGGAGATACGATGAACGAAGTTCTCAATGCCATTCTGACCCGCCGCAGCGTGCGCAGCTACAAACCGGACCCCGTGCCCGAAGACGTGCTGGAGCGCATCCTCACCGCCGGGCAGTACGCCGCCACCGGCATGAACCGCCAGAGCCCCATCATCCTGGCGGTCACCAACAAGGCCATGCGGGACAAGCTCTCGGCCATGAACGCCGAGATCATGGGCTCCTCCGGCGACCCCTTCTACGGCGCGCCGGTGGTGCTGGTGGTGCTGGCGAACAAGGCCGCGCCCACCTACATCTACGACGGCAGCCTTGTGATGGGCAACCTGATGCTGGCCGCCCACGCCGAGGGCCTCGCCAGCTGCTGGATCCACCGCGCCAAGGAGGAATTCGAGAGCGAAGAGGGCAAAGCCATCCTGAAGGAACTGGGCATCGAAGGCGATTATGAGGGCATCGGCCACTGCATCCTGGGCTATGCCGACGGCGAGACGAAGCCCGCCGCGCCCCGCAAGCCGGACTATGTGCACTACGTTCGCTGATTTTCAAAATGTTGCCTCGGCAACGGAAGAACACCGCGCTTTTACATACAATAAGGGCGTGAGCCCGCCCGGCGGGCCGTGAATTGAAAAAGGAGCGATACGCTATGAAGTATGTATGCACTGTCTGCGGCTTTATCTACGACGAGGCAGCCGGCGACCCGGACAACGGTGTGGCCCCCGGCACTGCCTGGGCCGACGTGCCCGAAGACTACGTCTGCCCCCTGTGCGGCGTGGGCAAGGACATGTTCGAGCAGCAGTAACGCAAAAGAAAAAGCAGGCCCCGGGCGCACTGTTTGAGCAGTGCGCCCGGGGCCTGCGGCTTGCTTTATGAACAGGTGAGAAAAACTTGTTTTGGTAATTTCAAAGAAAAAGGGAAAAAGTTGTTGACAAACCCCCACCCTCTGGTTATAATATTATTTGCCGCTGATAACCGGCGGCAATGTCCGGGTGTAGCGCAGTTTGGTAGCGCGCTTGAATGGGGTTCAAGAGGCCGTGAGTTCGACTCTCGCCACTCGGACCAAATCCCTCAGCCGAAAGGCTGGGGGATTTTTCTTTTGTCTATGCGTGTTTGCGGACGTACATGTATCATAAAAAGGACTTTTCCGGGGCGTAAAAAATGCCCTGGAAGGGTCCTTTTTTGCGCTGCGTAATGAATGAGCTCAAAAAAGGATTCTCAAAGAGAGATGAAATTGCAACAATAATCCATAAAAGAACCCAGAATTAGCTTTTTGCTGATTCGTCAAAACGTAAATTTTTTAAGTTGCCAATGGTTCATTTTACCTGCTTTATACACGACTTATGAGATGTGAAAGACGAAAAAGTGGCGAAATTGAGGAATATCGTTCCAAAAAGCGCTTGGTACCATAATGGACAATGCCCTGATACCAGGGAAACATATTTCCAATGGGGTTTCGTAATGAATTAAATGGCTGATGGACCGAAGCAATCCTCCCCGGTTGTACTGAGCAGACCGGCGTGATAAGATGAAAGAGCAGAAAGAATATGCCCAAGGACAGGGGCGAGATGAAACCATACAAACGTCTATGTCTGCAGATCCGGTGGGGAAATCAGTGGATACATTGAGGTGACGGCGCAATGGATAAACTTATCTACAACCGAGACGTTCTGGTGGCAAGAGTAGATCAATTTTATCATGTGAACTGGGTGCGCAAAGAACTCGCGCCATTGTATCTGCAGATGACGGAAAACTTCGTGGGGTGGTTACAAGGCCGGTGCATCGACTCCCACAGGGAAAACTCCCGACTGCTGAAACGTGCATTGGGAATTTCAGAAAAGAGCGATGAGGAAATCGTTCTGGAAGTGAATGCCGCAACCGTGACAGACACCTATTGGGTCAAAGAGGAAGATTCAGCCCTTACCTGGGAAGAGGTCGATTTCACAAAAGCAGAATTTTCCGGCCTGGCGCTGACCGGAACGTATAACGACTACTGCAGGGCGCAGCGGTCAAAGACAAGGAAAACTCCGGAGCTGACAAACACAGGAAGTTTTGAAAAATGCTGGCGCATGAGGGACGGAGAATGGTGGCTTTACAAAGAGGGAAATCCCAATGAACTGTTTTCAGAACTGTTCGCATACCGGCTGGGAAAAGAGCTGGGATTTGCTATGGCCGAATACAGGTTGGGAACAAGGTATATAAAGTCGGGGACCCGATGCATTTTAAGCCGGGATTTTACGCAAAGACACAGATACAACTTCGAGCCGATCGTTGCCCTGGTGGGGGATTCCCCGGATGATTACCAGCGAACCTATCAAAAGATTTACAAGCTTTCGCCAAAGGCGGCGAGCGACTATGTGTCACTCTTGTTTATGGACGCGCTGCTGTGCAACCCGGACCGGCATGAGTACAATTTTGGTTTCCTCAGTGACCCAATGACGGGTGATATCATAGGGCTGGCACCGAATTTTGATAACAATATGGCCCTCATCGCAAGGGGATATCCTCATGCTTCTCGAAGGCGTCCCGATCTTCTGATAAAAGACTTCAACGAGCTTTTGGATTCAGGCGCACAGTGGGGTGGATACAGTCGGCAGAAGAAGCTTCCTGTTATACAGGAAACCATGATTCAACGTATAGTAAGGGATACTGGGCTTAAGGTAAAGGGGAAGTTTATTGTCGATTTTATCATGTCATCCTATAAAGCGATAGGGTGGAGCAAATAGTCCGCGACTGCGGCGAATGATAGCGGAATAGAGTAACAACAAAAAGGAATTACGATCCAGGGCTGGCACCACACTGCGCGGTGCCAGCTTTTTATGACAATAAGACGGTTTATCCCACCAGCTTGCGCTTTTTCACAACGGTGGTGGTTTCTGCGGGTGACAACAGTCCGTAGTCATAGGTCACATTACGGCGCTCATCCCGGCGCAGCTGCTGAATGGTCAGCTCCTCGCCGGAAATGCGGGTCACGGTGCCCGGCTCGGTGTCCTCCACCGTCAGTTCGATGGATTCGCCCGGCATCAAAGTCAGCTCGATGCAGCAGGCGGGCACCTCGGTGCCTCGGATAGGTCCGCCCGCATCGTACCGCAGCGGATTTGCCGGATGATAGAGCGTGTGGCTCACATGCTTTTCGAGACACATCAGACGCAATTCTGTCGGCGTCAGGCCGGTAGCTTTTTGGGGAGGAAGGGACTTGTAAGCGTGGCCCATCCGCCGGTGAATCTCCGACGAATTCAGCCCGCTGAAGCAATATAACTCGGTACAGGAATGGCGCCGACATGAATGAGCGAAAAGCTGGGAGTACAGCTCAGCATCTTGGGCTTGTTTGTCGAAAAGATAAACGCGATTGGCAGCGATCGCCTGGAAGGCGGAGGACTTACGCAGCAGCGTCGAGATTCGTGCGCGCACCTGCGCTTCCCAGGCGGCTGCTTTGGCGGGACTGTCGTCAAACCCGTTTTCGTCGGCTTGTCCGCACATAAGACGCAGGGAAAGGTCGCCATATTTGGCCTCCATCTCTTGCCGATAGCGCGCAAGAGCTTCCCCAAGTTCCCGGGAAAGGGGTACCACCCGGTAGGAGTCCTTGGTCTTGGGCAGCTCAGTGCGCTTGCCCTCGTCATCCACCTGGCCGCTGATGTCCAGGTAATACATCCGGCCCTGCGAGGTGTCCAGCCAACGCAGCGAATCGAACAAAAGGCCGGTACATTCACCGATCCGCAGGCCCGTGTCCGCCAGGATTTCCGCCTGCCCGCGAATCATCGGGTCGGCGCAGACAGCACGAAGAAGTTCGTCCGGCAGAGAGCGTGCGTGGTCGGTGCGGTTCAGAAGCAGCATCTGGCGGGAGGGCTTCCCGTTGTACGGGAAAGGCGCCACTGGAATGGACACGCCTTCCGCTTTCAGATGGCGAATCAACTCGTACAACAGGAACAGCCGTGTCCGGGCTGAAGAGGGAGGAATCTCGCCGTATTCCCAAGTGTTGTGTTTGGTAGCATCTCTCGCTGCATTCCGACAGATTTTTTCCTGGAGCTGTTTGTAGGCCGCATCGTCCAGATCGCCGGCGCGCAGCCCGGCCAGCTCATCCACCATGATGTCGTACTGGCTGCTGTATTTTTGTACGGTCGACTTCATCCGGCGGGGGTGGATGTCAAACAGCGTCTGTTTGTAATTCCGGGCCAGTTCGGCGAGATCGGCGTTTTCATCGGGAACCGACACGGCAACGCCGCTCAACAGACCGCGCTGCACCATCACCGAGATCAAATAGTTGGCTGCCGCTTCCCGCTTGCTGTAAACGTCCCAGGGGTCTTTGCCGTGTACGATATGATTGACCGGCGCGTCGCTGTCTTTGCCATACAACTGTCGCTTTGTAAGGCACTTGCCGGTCATCGGATCCAGCGGATTGATGCGGCCGCGGCAGGGCATGTCCTTGTGTTTGTCTGCCGATGGATATGCATAACAAATACGAAAATCTACGCCTTGATACGAGAATTCTTTGGGGGGAGGGGATTTTTTGGTCATGATGCGTTCCTTTCTTTTTCGTTGCGGGCCCAGTACGCACTAAGCGCATAGGGGGCACGCAGGGTCAATGTCACCGGATGGCCGGTGGAGTTGATTACCTGTAGAATGTGGCGGGCGGGTGCATGGGTATAGCCGGTCAGATGTCCTTTGCAGGTATCGGGCAGAGAAGCCGGCGCAAGGGGAGACCAGCGCCGCAGCCGCTGCCAGCGGGCCACGGCGTATCGGTCACCCAACAGGTCCAGATATGCATCCTCGTCGGTATCGGTCCAGGCGTCGCCAAACATGGCGTGCAGCATCACTTCGTCGGCGCCGCACTGTATTGCCAGATAGCGGGCATCCCGCTGCAACAGGGCTATATCCTCTTTTACAGTCTGGCGATAGGCGTGCCCCTTTTTGTCGGTGCGGGTGGGGGTCGCGGCCGGAATACCCGCCTGCCGCAAAAGCTGCTGCAGGCGCTTGGCGAGCTCCTCCGGCCCGACGATGGCGCCGCCCGGCTTTTCTGACGAAAGGCGCATTTCCTGAATCTGATCATCGGAAAGACCAAGGGCGTGCAACTGCTCCAGTCGGCGCAGCAGCACATCCCCAGCCCAGGGAGTGAGCACGAGCCGACGAAACTTATAAATAGGGAAGTTCTCATTGGTTGCCTGCAGCGTGGAATACCGGTCGTGAAGCTTCCGCACCCGGCGGCTGATCAGGATCGTATAACAGCAGCTCCCGTCCCGCAAGGTCAGCTCTTCAATATCGCCGTAGGTCTGGCCGGAGATGTCCGCCGGGTCCGCACCGGAGTAGAGCAGCGCGACCCAAAACAAGTCATACAGATGCTCCGGCTCAAAAAGCAGGCCGAACAGTGCCGTTCGCTGGGTATCGTCCAGGTGAGCGACGCGGCAGCTTCTGAGGATAGCGTTGTTCGGATCGGTGGGGCCTTTGAGCAGGTCGACCAGCCGCAGACCGGCGGAGCAGCCTCTCCAGCCACTTCTCTCGATGGTCAGGATGAGCCCACGATAGGCTCTCTTTACATACCCGCGGGTGGAGCAGCCCACAGGCCCGGAACGGTTTTGCAGCTTTTGATTGATAGCTTTCAGGGCCTTGGTCTGACGATCGGCATCCAGTGCGTTCAGCTTGATCTCACCGACAACGGGCAGTATATAGTTTTTCAAGCAACCGGTCAGGCGAGTGCGCTTGGCGGGCGTCTCCCCGGCATACAGCACACTGGCCTGGTACGTCACAAAGTCACGTACGTTCACATCACCGTATTTCAAGTTGCGCTCGTACAGCGGACGATAGAGCAGCTGTGCCAGAGACTCCAATTCGCTCCAGCGCATTTTTTTCAAGCGTGCCATTGCGCGTTCTTCGGTAGCATCACTGCAGTGCAGAGAGAATTCCGCATCGGGATTTTTCTGGGCCCGGGAAGCAATTTTCGCGATCCATGGCTCCAGCAAAAGAGCCAGGCCGGGATATTCTTTCTTGCGTTGCGCAAGATCCGCCAGCATTTGTGCGTTGGTGTAGACCTTCTTTGTGGCAGGGTTTTTGAGCATATAGCGGGCGTCATACTTTGACTTGGTTCGCTTCATGTTGTGGTGCACCTTCTGGCGGCCCTCATATCCAGCAATGGCGAAATCGCATTTAGAAGTTCCCATAGTCGATCAGCCTCCTTTCTCACTTTGTGGCTGCAGGGGAAAATGAATTTGTGCTTTGCATTCTGCGCAGAGAAACGGCTCGAAGAATTATTTTGATGAAAAAGAAAAGAGCCATCCGGCGTAAAACCGCGGATGCGGCAACACCGAATGGCTCTTTGGTTGTGGAATATTTACAAAAGAAAAAAGGCCCACCTCGCCTACGAGCAGTTGCGTAACACTAGATGAACCTTCGATTACTTTTATGACTTTAGAATATAACGATTTTTAGCAAAAGTCGAGCGTTTTCTTAATTTCTTTTTGATATTTTCTGTTCTTAGCTTATAATACAAAAAAGTCTTATGAAAAATTATTAATTGTTTTATTATAGAGCGACTTCTGGTCCCGCGTGCAGAGTTTTTCGGTATAACTTGTGTGCGAAAAGAGCTCTAATATTGATTTATTGGTGTCCAATGGAATATAATGTTATCGATGAGGTGATGGCACATGACTCTGGAAGAGCGCCGGGCAAATGTACTGATCAACAAGGCTGGCGGAACAGCCGGCCCGGAGGGCAGAAGTTATCGCGTGGTACTGCCGCCGGTGTGGGTCAAGCAGCTGGGGATTACCGAGAACAGCCGCGAAGTTTTGCTGCAATTTGATGGGGAAAGCATCTCCATCCGCAGAGTGGGGACAGGGGAGTATGCGGCTTTTCTCAACGAAGCGAGAGAGAAAAAGCACGACCTGCTGGTGCTTCACTATTATGACGGTGAGACCCTTTGCACCAGAATCTGTGCGGATCGGACTGCCCGGCGGCTGGCCATCGAAAATAAGACTGCCGATGTGCTTTCAACCGCGTTTGGCGTTGATCAAAATCCAAACTGGGAGGATCTGACGGCATTTCTGGAATCCCGCTGCATTCCCCGGCAGAGGGACGGATTACAACACTACCTGACCCGGCTGGGGCTGGAACGCTACGATCCGCTGGAGATCATCCGAAAAACGGAAGGCCGCATGGCGGAAGACGACTGCTGGATCAAAATCGTGGAGGGATGAACATGCCGGTCAGATTCACGACAGGAGATCGAATCGCGGGAACCTCCTCCAAGGGCAACCAGGAAAAGTGGCTGGAGGATAGCCGATGGTACAAGCTGGATCTGTTCGGTTACGAGGGCTTGGCCGAAACGGTGACCTCCCGGCTGCTGCGGCAGACCAATGTGCAGGAACTGGGGTTCCGCTATGTGACCTACCGTATGGAGAGGCTGGAAGTGCATCGTCGGACCCGGAACGGCTGTTCGAGCCCCAATTTCCTGTTGCCCGGGGAAAGCATTCTGACCCTTGCCGACCTGTTTCGCAAAGGCATAGGCCCGCACTGGCAGGCTGAAGTCGCGCGGCAGCCCAATCTGGCCGGAAAAGTTCACTGGATGGCGGAACAGACAATACGGCTTACCGGGTTGCGGCGGTTTGGAATCTATCTTACGCTGCTGTTTGAAGTGGATATGCTGTTTGGAAACGAGGACCGCCACCTGAATAACATCACGGTCCTGCGCAGGGGAGAAGGGTTTGACTATTGCCCCATCTTCGACTTCGGGGCGGGTCTGCTCTCCAATGTGCGCGATTATCCGATGGATGTTGATCCGAGGGCCTTTGTGAAGCAGCTTCGGGCGCAGCCGCTGAACACAACATTTGCACGGCAGGTCAAGGCTGCACGGTCAGTTTACGGCGCTCAGCTGCAATGGGCGTTTTCAGCCGCCGATGTAGCAGCCGCACTGGAGGAGCCGCTGGAATTCTACGCCGAACGAGACCGGGTATATATTGCCGACAGGGTCAGGAGTTGCATTCACTGGCAGGCGGGCAAGTTGTGATGGGAGCAGCGAACCAACACGTAGATGGGGTTGTCTGCATGATATGCTCTTGCATAAAAAGCGCGGAGACAAGACGTAAAACATCTTGTCTGAGGCTGTCCCAAACTTTGTGAAAACCTCCAATGTGGAGCACCACATTGGAGGTTTTACATATGGCCAGAAAGAATCGCACCCCAGAAGAAAATGCCCGTTGAGAGAAAATCCGTGAGCTGCTGCAGACGGAAAACATCGGAAGTAAGATGTGACTTAAAGGTGTGCAAGGGAGCGAATGAATCGATTGAAGGCGTTTGCATATCTGCTTGAACAGAAGTCCGTTTACCTGCAAAAGAGTCATTCGGTATAAAGCCGCAAAGATGCGGTAACACCGAATGACTCTTTTACATTGCAGGATATTTAAGGAAGAAAAAGGCCTTACATGTTTGAAAAGATCATAGCAGCTGCCGGATCTGATTGTTCACAACTGTGCTCAACTTCTCAAGCCGGCCATCTGTTACCGGAATTTGTGGATGTTCCCGGAACGCAAACCCATACAGGTTTTTCAGGTCACTGCGGATATCTTCTGTCATCAAGGCTCTCGCTGGGGCAATAAAGTCCGATCCCAGCCGTGGGGTAAGACGGGCTATATACCGCTCCGCGTGATCCAATTGATCCGAATCCAGATCAAACAGCAAACTACGGTTATTGTCAAATACCGGCGCCATGGTCTTCACCTGCATGGTATCCGTGTCAAACAGTACACCGAAGTTTCCAAGGTGCCGGTCTGTGTTCAGGATAATGGCGTCCAGAACCATCATGCGGCGGAAGGCATCCTCGCTGCCGATCGAACGGAAATACTCCAGCAAGCCGGATATCGACGGGTCTTCACGGGCAATGGTAGCCATTTTGGCAAGGCCGACAGATTCGCTGGTGAACAGGGGACAGGTAGATACCAGTCGTCCATGGTGGAATCTCATATCATACGGAACTGCACCAGGGCACAGGATACCAGAAAGCTGGGCGGCCAGATATTCGGATAATGGCTCCAGTTCATAGGTGGCGCTGCCGGCTTTATAGAGATAGATGCCGTCTTGCTCCCGTTTCCAGCACTTGGCATAATAACCGTCTGTAGCAAATTCCGGCGAGGTGGAAGAAAAGCCCTGCTCGCTGAAGGAGCCGTTCAGCGCAGCCTCGGCGATGATCTCATCAAAGTTATTCTGATACAGGGACACATCCTGCCAGCACAACGGCGAATCTTCCTGTTTTACCCAAAAGGTATCATTGAGGGAAAGCGCGTGGCTGACCTGCAAAAAACCGTCCAGTGTGCGACAGCCGTATTGCGCAAGAAGCTGCTCAATGTGTTTTCGATGCTTTGGAGCGCGTCGCCCTTCCAGGAAACCCAGAAGAGATCTGTATCCGATGGGGCGCAAGGGAGAAAGCCAGGCCGTTTCCTGGGCTGAAACATCGCCAAATTCGTTCTGATAGGTGGAGAATTTCAGAAATGGCGTATCTTTGTTCAGCAAAATCCAGTCCATTAGCGCACCCCCTTTTCTCTTTAATTGTCATTATACCATAGAATTGGCGCTGTGTATCCCATATCTGTTGGTGTGGCCAGCGTAGAAGGAAATTGCAAGCCTGTCGTTTTCTTCTTGTTGGTGTCCAATTAACGCGTTTTAAGTGGTGAATGGTGGTGTGCTATCGAAGAACCTGAAATTGAGGGGGAAGCAGAGAAGCCGAGACGGCAGAGTAGAATGATGCGAAAAAATTGTAAAGGCGCATGCCTCAATTTGAAACATGCGCCTTTAGTTGGCGTCGTCCCGGGGCGTGCAATAAACGGCGAATTCCACAGTGGAAAAAGCGCGTGCAAATTCCGGCAGCACATCCCGAAAGGCAGCAGCCACCACCTCAGGCGGGTTGCAGAAAGCGCCGCAGCCGAAGGCGCCCAGGATGAGCACATCGATATCGTGCAGGGCGGCCACGCTCAGGATCTTGCGGGCCCGCTGGGTGTGCAGCGAATAGATGTCCTGCCGCGACAGCCGAACGGGCGAGCCAAAGCCCGGGTTCATGGCGTTGTTCGGCCGCTCCCGCAGGATGGGCGCGGCACAGGTGATCACGTTCACCGCCTGCATCTTATCTTCGGGCAGGCGCTCGGGAGCGTCGGTGTCCGTCTTGATGACCATCACATCGGGGGTGTAAATGCAGGCGTCGGTGTAGGTGACGTCGTGCCGGTCCCGGTGCATTTTGTAGTATTTCTGCCACAGATCATCCCCAAGCAGGCAGGGGTACAGGGTGCTGCACCGGCACAAGGCCTCCTCTTGGGCGGAACTGCCGCGGGTGACGCCGCCGCCAGGGTTTGTGGCGGAGGCGAAGTTCAGCACGGCCACCCGCTGACCGGCATATTTGCCGGCGGCCTGCAGTGTGCGATCCCGGGATACAAGCACGCGGGCCTCACCGGAAAAGCGGGCGAGCTTTTCCGCAGGCAGAGCCAATTCGCCGGGGGCATAGGGCTGCGTGCCCTGGCGGGAACGCTGCACCGCCTGTTTCAGCTTGGCGTCCCGGATATACCAGTCGCGGGTATCCTCAAAAATTTCGACGTTCCGTTGACGTCTGTCTATATAGGCCATGCAAGTCGCTCCTTTCGTGCTTCAAGTCCGTCACCGCTTTACCTCTTCTTCCGGGATGCACTCAGCCAAAGGGGGCTGCAGGCCCTCAAGAATAGGTAGCTTGAATTCTGCGCTTACAAGTAACAGACAAATCTGAACCTTACGCCAGTTAGCGATGAGTCGGATTTGTTTTTTTGGCATAAACCGCATTGAGATATTTACGGTGCTGAAAGTGAATGAAATTAATACCAAATGCCCTTTCGTTTTAACAAAAACGCAATAGAACAAAAGCGTCAAAGGGAGCGTATCATCTGGCAGACAGCGTCTTGGAAGAGCTTCATTTCGGGAGAGCGCACCGTACGTTTTTTATGAACGCAGTACACATTTCTGTACAGAGGCAGGCCACTGATCTTTTTGGCGACCAATGAGTGGCTGTGTTGCTCCGCCTGCACAGACAATAGGGAAAGAATCGAAATTCCCATGCCGTCCATTACGGCATGCTTGATCGCCTCGGTATTATACATATCCACCGTTTCGGTCGGTACGGCGCCCGCGAGGCTCAGCTGGCGCATCACATACTCCCGGGTGGCAGATTTTGACTGGGAGATCAAAAAAGGGTACCCTGCCAGATCGGCAGGGAAGATCTCCTCCTTTTTGCAGAGAGGGTGATCGGGCGGCATCACCAAACCCATTTCATCCTGGCACAGAACGCGGCTTATATATTCCGCGTCGTGAAGGAGCTGCTGCGACTCGGGAACGATCGCGAAGTCCACTTCGTCCGCTTCCAGAAGTTTTGTGATGTTAGGCAAAAAATCCATGGTGAAACTGATGATGATCTCCGGATGTTCCTGCTTGAAGCTGTTGATGATCTGCGGCATCAGATAAACGCCGATATAGTTGGTCGCGCCCAGACGCACGGTCTTTTCGCGAAAGCCGCTCAGAGCCTTCAATTCCTTTTTCAGATGGGAGTATTCCGTCTGAATGGATTTGCCAAAACGATAGAACGCCCGCCCGTTGTCGTTGAGCTCCATCTTTTTCCCTCGCCGAAGAAAAAGAGAACATCCCAGTTCTTCTTCAAGAGAATGAATCTGTTTTGTGAGAGCAGGCTGGCTGCAAAACAGTTTTTCTGCCGCCTTGGCCATGCTGCCTTCTTCCACTACAATGCAAAAATTGATGATCTTGTTGATATTCACAACCGCATCGCTCCTGTACTGTTAAAATACACAAATTTGTTCCAAAAGGTTATAAGAGCTCTTAAAAGAGGAATTGGACACTCCAATCTGGAACGGGTTAAAATAAAGCCATACGGGCGCCCTTTTCAGCATTTCTGGTTTAAGGATAGTTCGTCTTTGATTGGAGGTCAAGAGTTATATGCCGATTTCTACCGCAACTCAAAAAGGCAAGCCAAAGTCCGGCTTGGAAAAATGGATGAAAATCACGGGCATTACCATTGCCCTGCTGGTGTTCACCCTGATCTACACGATGCCAACACCCATTCAGATGACCGGGCAGGGAAAAGCGGCCCTGGCCGTTTTTGCCATGGCGTTCGTTTTGTGGGTGACGCAGGCCATTCCCACCTATGCGTCTTCGCTGGTGGCCATTGTTGCGCTGGTGTTTACCGGTGGCTGGGACCAGGCGTCCACACTGGCGGTTTTCGGCCAGGATGTTATCTGGCTGATGCTTTCCGCCTTTATCATCACGGCCGGCATGGAAAAATCCGGCTTTGCCAACCGGCTGGCCCTGTTCATCGTTTCCAAGTTCGGAACGACCGCGAAAAAAGCGCTGATCGCCCTGGGCGTTGTGAACCTGCTGCTGGCTTTTGTGGTTCCGTCCACTACTGCCCGCGCCGCCATGCTGCTGCCCATCTGCCTGATGATCCTCAAGGTCTATAAAGCCGAGCCGGGCGTGAGCAATTTCGGCAAGCAGCTGATGATCCAGGAGATCCATTTCAACAACATCTCCACCAGCGGCATCCTCACCGCCACTGCTCCGCAGATTCTGGCGGTGGGTTACATCCTCAGCATGGCCGGTCAGGACGTCACCTGGGGCCAGTGGTTTGCAGCCAGCATGCCTATTGCGATCCTTACCCTGATCGCTTCGTTCGTCATCGGCCAGCTGCTTTTTAAATCCGAAGTTACCACTCCTCCCACCACCGATCTGGATCACGGTCAGATGTCTTTGAAAGAGCAGTACAAGGCTCTGGGCAAAATCTCTGCAAATGAGATCAAGGCTCTGGTCATCTTCGCCCTTACGGTGTTCCTTTGGGCGACCGACGGCAAGCACCTGCAGCTGTTCGGGTTCCAGATCAGCCTGGTGATGGTGGCCGTGTTCTCCGCGGCGCTGTTCTTCCTGCCGTACATCGGCATTCTCAGCTGGAAGGAATCCAACATTCCCTGGGATCTGATGATCTTCTCCTGCGGCGCTTACGCCGTCGGTCTTGCGCTGGATGCTTCCGGCGCGGCCTCTTTCCTGCTCAACAGTATCTTCGAGCGGTTTGATCTGGAAGCCCTCAGCCCCTTCGCTCTTTACATGATCATCATGTTCATCGCCAGCTTCAGTCACCTGGTGTTCACCAGCAAGAACGTGCGTGTGGTCATTCTGCTTCCCGCTATCATCCTGCTGGCCAATTCCCTGGGCATCGATCCCGTGGCGCTGGCTCTGCCCGCCTGCTTCACCATCTGCGACAGCATCACCCTGCCGCCTCACTGCAAGCCCAACCTTATCTTCTACAGCTCGGGCTATTTCACGGTCAAAGACCAGTTCGTTTACGGCATGCTGGTGCTCTTTGCCAAGTGGCTCATCCTGGGCGTTGCTTACTTTACTTGGTTCCGCGTGGTCGGCATTGTTTAACGGGGGGAGGAAATAGGATGAAAATCATGAAAAAATCCATTATACTGGGTCTGGGAGCCATGCTTTCGCTGGTGTTTTCAGTGAATGTCATGGCCGCGGAAACAGCGCCTGTTTCGCAATATAAAGAGACCTTTACGCCGGCTTCTTCCAGTGACGCAGTTCTCACGGTGGAAGTGACTGGTCAGGCGGAAGATGACGGATATCTCTATATTTCCAAAACCGTGACCGATATGGCCCCCGCCGGCCAGGCGGAGGGCGCCAACGTGGAGGCAGAGGTGGAGGAATGCACCCGAGGGAAACTGGAGTTTTTCCGGGTCAAAGCAAAAGATCCTGCTCAGCCTGTGAAAGTGAAGGTGGATTTCAACTGCCCCGGGTTCTACGCGGCGGAGCCGGAGGCGGAGGATAACGGCGCTGCTTATGTGCCCGTTTCCACCAAATTCACCAATTATCTGTCCTTCCCTGTGGAATCTTACAGCGTCACCGTGACGCTGCCGGAAGGCATGGAGATCGTGAAAGTGTCCACTCCTTCCAAATATGCTGATTTCCTCCTGGGAGAAACCGAAGATGGATGCCGCACCATCACCGTGAGCAAAAAGAACGTGGCCCCGGCGGCTTCCGTGTCCAGTGCGTTCACCATCCAGCCCAGCGAAAACAATGTGAAGAACATTGTGCTTTGGGTGGCCTGCCTGGCAGTGGGCGGCGCGGTGCTTGTGGCGAAACTGAAGGAGAACAAATGAAGATCGCAAACAAAAAACGGGCGGTCATGCTGATCGCGGATGGGCTTGGAGACAGGCCCATCCCCTCACTGGGGAACAAAACCCCCCTTGAGTATGCAAGCACGCCCACCCTGAACGAACTGTGCAAAAACGGCATTTCCGGACTGATCCATCCATATCGTCCGGGCGCCAAGTGCGGAACCGACTGGGGGCACCTGTGCCTGTTTGGCTACGACCCCGCGCCTTTTTACACAGGCCGGGGGTCAATCGAAGCCGCCAGCGCGGGCATCCGCCTTCAGAAGGGCGATGTGGCTTTCCGGGGGAATTTTGCGACAGTGGCGGATGACTTCACCGTTGCGGACCGCCGTGCGGGCCGCATCAGTGAAAAAGAGGACATCGACGCGCTGCTGGAGGCGATTCAGGACATCACCATCGACGGCTGCTCCTTTTTGGTGCGCAGCCTCACCGAACATCGCCTGGCGCTGGTCATGCGCGGGGCCGGTCTGAGCGGAAAAGTGGCAAATACCGACCCCGGCACCGCGTGTGAAGGGCAGCCTGTGAACGACCCCCGGTCGTCCTGCGCTTCGGGTGAGGAGCGCACCGCCCGCATCCTGTGGGAGTTCCTGCAGGAGGTGCACGCCCGCTGGCAGGACCATCCGGTGAACCAAAGACGGCTGGCGCAGGGCAAACTTCCGGCCAACTTCATCCTGACCAGAGGCAGCGGCAGCGCCATCGTGCTGCCCCCATTCGCAGCGCGGTTCCTGGGCGCGAGGGTGGCCTGCATCGCGGGAGACGTCACCATCACCGGCATTGCCGAAATGTGCGGCTTTGAGGGATATACGCAGAGCAGCTTCACCGGCGGATTTGACAGCGATTACGCGGGCAAGGCCCGCAAAGCGGTGGAACTGCTGCAGGACCACGACCTTGTCATCGTTCATGTGAAGGCCACAGACCTTTGCGGCCACGACGATCTGCCGCTGAAAAAAGCGGAGGTCATTGAAAAAATAGACGGGATGTACCGATATATTCTGGAGAATACCGACCTGGCCGCGACATATTACATCATGACTGCCGACCATTCCACCCCGTGCCAGTATCGTGAGCACAGTGCCGACCCGGTGCCGTCCTTTTTCTGTGGCCCGGACGTGCGGACAGACAGCGTGCAGCACTATGGGGAGCGGGCTTGCGGCGCTGGCCTGCTGAACCAGTACACCGGAGCACAGCTGATGGCCACCATCATGGATTATCTGGGTTTCAACCCCAAATTTGGGGCCTGAGAGGAGCTGGAAGAATCAATGAATGAAATCAAGATCTTTTCTTTCAGCGGCAGCGGGGAAAACGGAAGAAACTGCTACGCCCTGCAGACAGAACAAGGTATCATATTGCTGGACTGCGGAGTAAAGCGGGAAACAGTGGGCGAACAGGTGGGTTTTTATCCTCCGTTAACAGAGGAAGTGGCCTCGCAGGTCCGCATGGTTTTCCTGTCCCACTGCCACGAGGATCACTCTGCCGCTCTTCCGATGCTGTATCATTTGGGATACAACGGCGAAGTCTACGCTGCGCAGGAGACCATTGACGCCGCGCCGGGGATGATTCGCAAATGGATGGCCTACGTTGAAAAACAAGGAGGCAGCCTTCCTTTTCCCCAGTCGGCGGCGGAGAAAATACGGTTTTCTCCTCTTTCCCTGGGCAGCAATCTTGTAAACGGGCTGCCCGTTGAGGTTGGCCGCAGCGGTCACGTTCTTGGCGGCGTGTGGTTCCAGTTTCCCGTTCAGGGCAAAAAAGTACTCTACACCGGGGACATGACCCTTCAGCCCTCCTCGCTGGCGGTGGATCTGCCGGAGCCTTGCGATGCCGCGATCATGAACTGTGCCTATGCGGGCCAATGTATCTCTCAGGAAAAGCAGTATCAAAAGCTTTTGGAGCTTATTGAGACCACGGTCTGTGCGGGGGGAAAGGTCCTCCTTCCGCTGCCGCCCAAAGGCCGCGGAAGCGATGTTTTAAAACTGGTCAGCGCCCATGGTTTCGGTGTTCCGGTCTTTGTGGAAGAGCAAATCGTTACCTGTTATCAGGAACTTCAAAAGAAATCCCTGTGGCTTTCGCAGGCGGACGAGCAGGGAACCTGCGCAGCAAACCTTACGATTGTGAAAAATGAGAACGAGCGCCAGCAGGCTCTGAACACGGCCGGCGGCGCGGTCTATCTTGCGTCCGATGGCATGCTTACCGCGCCGGACGGGCTGGTTTATTACAACGCACTAAAAGCGGACGTGAACAGCCTGATCATCATCACCGGACACGCTGCCGCGGGGACGGTGGGCGCGGGCCTCTTTGACGAAGAGTATCGCCGGAAGAACGACGTTTCGGTCCGTGCGGAGAAGATTATCTGCAAGGTGCACCTGGACGAGCAGGACGCACTGAGTCTTCAGGAACGGCTTGGTTTCAAAAAGGTGATCCTTTTCCATGCGATAAAGGAAAAAAACAAGAGCCTCCTGGAGAGCTTCAAGGAAAGAAACATAGAAGCTCTCGCTGGCAGCTGGCCTCAGACGATCACGCTGTGAGAAAATTCAAAGAGTAAATACAGCAATTCGAAAATCCCGGACCCTCTGCCTGCCAGGTGAAGGATTCGGGATTTTTTGTATTAGCGAGTGCAGGGTAATGCCGATGATGGTCGCCTCAAAAAGCAGCGGCGGGTGAGCAAGGGCGAGGCGCAGGCGCTGCCGGAAGCGGCGGCCCGCTTCGCCCAGGAGGATGACTATGCCCGGGTGGGGGCCTGGCCCGCCGCATTGGCACGTTGAACTGCGGCCATGTGGCAATGCCCGTCATCCTGGGGGTGGACAGTCCCCAGTATACCCAGTCGGAGCTGGACGCTTTCCGCAAGGAGAACGCTCAGGGCGTGACCTGGGAGGGCCGTCACATGACGGGCTACGAGGCCACCCAGTATCAGAACCGTATCGAGCGCGGCATCCGCCGGCAGGAGCACCGGGTGCTGATGAGCGAAGCGGCGGGGGACGGGGAGCAGCTGCTCCACGACCGGGTGAAGCTGACACGGCTGAACCAGGAGTATGCCCGGTTCAACAAGGCCATGGGCTTCAAGAGCCGGGCGGAACGGCTGGAAGTGATAGGGTGGGGACGCGAACAAGCGAGAAGAGCTTCCGGTCAGGCGGCGGGGTATTACAAAGAATGGAGGAACGTTCCAGGCTTCAGATCACCGGAAACACTTGCGGGCTATTATGAACTGCGGTACAATAAACCTGATGAATGGTCCAGACTTCGGCGTAGCAGAAATACTCTCGACAAAATCGATAAAAAGACTTGGCCGCCGGAGTTCAAAGAAAAAGCGGCCAAGACATTCAACGAATTCCTGGATCACGGCGTGGAAATATCCGATCATGGCGTGGCTCGCTTCTTGGACAGAAGCAGAGGGAAGAAGAAAAAACCGCATATTCTTTGGATGATATTGTAGCTCAAATGCAAAAACCGATTAACTACACGCAAAGTGATGGGCGGCTTGTCCGGTTCTATGAGCAGCGTGCCTTCATTACAGACAAAAATGATGTCATCATTACGATCGTTGACCGCGATACGCCAAAGGCAGACTGGAAGGAGGGAGAAGGCTGATGAATGAACTGAAAAAAATGATTGAGGATTTTCTCAACGGAGAATACGATGCTTTGGACTTCTCCTATGATCTCCCGGATTTTCTGATGGAACATCACAAACGATTGGAAGCGGAAGCGCCAAATGTGTATCGGGCTCTTGCAGACGAGCTGCCCGATATTTGCGCAGCCTTTGAACGAGGCGCGGACCCTGGCCCTTTTGTCCAGGCGGTTCGGGAAGAATATGAAAGAGTAATGAGCGCGCAGTAAGTTGCGCAGAGAGATCTAACACAAGGCTCACCGCCCACCCGGGCGGCGGGGGCACCGGGGGCACGCCTCCCTCACCGCAAAGCTGGACGGTGCGCCCGAGCTGGCCCAGCAGGGCGCGAACGCCAACGAGACCGTGAAATGCAATTTCGACCGCGGCCGGATGTTCACCGTGGACAACATGGACAACGCCGAGACCGCAGGCCTGGCCTTTGGCCGCCTGGCCAGCGAATTCATCCGCACCAAGGTCGCGCCTGAGGTGGATGCCTTCCGCTTTGCCAGCTATGGTGCTGGAATTTTTTGAAGGGGCGAAAGAATATGGCATCCGATATCAGTCCTGAAAAATTGGAAGAATACAAAGCATACGTGCGCGAACATCCGCCTCAATCAAAATGGGATGAAGAGGCCGAATGCTTCGACGCTGATCTCCCATTTGAGGAAAGTCAGGCACGTCTGGCGAGAAGCCTGCTCCAATGTCTGGACGAATGGGACTACGAAAACGACTGCCCCAAACCGTGACAAATCACCATAAAGGCTCACCGCCCGCCCGGGCGGTGCACTTGTCAAACAAAAGCAGACACTAAAAAGGGATATTTGTCAGAAGCTCCGCCCGGTCTTGAACTGAACGGGGCTTTTGTAGCCCACAGCTGCGGCAGGACGGCGGTTATTGAAAAGGCACACAGATGCATGGCCGGAGACATTCCCGCGGTAAAAATGACAGCTCCATCGCCGATGGAGCTGTCAAAGTTTCTTTGAATCGGAACGGGTCACGGTGGCCAGCGTTCCTCTCCGCGCAGGCATGTTTCTAACACTGAAAATGCAGAGCCACTCAGTTGGCGCACAGGTTGGATACCGAAACCATTTTGTGCCAGTAGTGCACATATATATCACGACCCTGAGTGCCGGGCTCGAATGGCAGAAGAGGGACTTCCACTTCCTCCAACCGGGGGATCTCACCGTGCACATAGGCGCGGATGCGCTGGATGGCGGTGTCTGTGCGCTGGATCAGGCCGCCAATGCGCAGATCGATCACGTCAAGGCCGAAGACACTGTTTTCCAAAAGCCACTGCTTATGAAATAGCTGCAAGAAGCGCGTCAGTTCATCCTTCAGGGCGGGAAGCCGGCGGCTGCAAATGAGATCCAGTCGGCGGATATCCCCGGCTTCATAGGCCGTGCGTATCTCCAGGCCGACGGAACACTTTTGTTCCAGCACGCCGCACAGGGCGATCATTGTGTCAAACAGATACTGCCAGTTCTCCGGCGTCCTCGATCTTGCCAGGGCAAGGGCCTGCGCACAGGCCGAAAAGTGCGCCGGGTATGTGGCCGGATCCACATGCGCGTCAAACAATCCGCACAGGGGATCTTGATAGAACAGGTATTTTACAGGGTTGATGGAAACCCTGCCGGGCTTTGGATTCCCGGGCGTATACTGGGGCTCATCCAGGCACAGGAAACGATCAAAATCGGCGCCCATGCAGCAGCGGGGGAAATGCGCCCTGACCTTTCCGCTTCCATTCGTATAGCACAGTTCAGCCCAGTATTGGAGCGCCGGCAGGATTGAAAACAGGGAGCACTCGGCGCCGTTGTCGGCCCAGGCAGTGACCATCACCCGCTGCACGTTATGCTGAACGCAGCTTGCATGGGCCAGATCTGCCACATGCATGCTGAATCCGTTCCCCGGGCAAAAGCCGGTCCATTTCCAGGCGCCGCCGGCAAAGACGATGTCGTCGGCCATTTCTTTGTGCTTGTGGAACATGGCATCGTAGACGGATCTGTCCTCGGAATAATAGTCCCAATAAATCAAAGACACATCGCAGGGCAGGGTCTGGCGGATGGACGGATCCACCGCGCAGTCTGTGGAATAGTATTCGCCGCCGGTGGCCAAGCGGAAGAACATGTCGCTCCAGAGCATCACATGAAATCCATATTTTTGGGCTATCTGGTAAACGCGCTCAAAATGCCGCAGCATCAATTGCATCCGGTCCTGATAACCATGCTGCTTCAAATAAGCGCCCAGCCCGACCAGATGCGCCTCATCCATGCCGATGTTGACCTGGCGGCTGCTAAAGGACTCGGCCAAAGTGCGGAACATCGCGTCGATCAGCTGGTAAGTTTTTTCATTGTCCACCAGCAGGATATCGTCTATGTCAAGCACATCTTCAAAAGCTTTCCAGCGCAGGGACTGGCCCAGATGGGCCAGCGTTTGCACTGCCGGAATGAGCTCCACGCCCATTTGCGCCGCAAAGGCGTCCATCTTTCGCAGCTGGTCCGGGGTGTATCCGCCGCGGCGGTATCCGAAATAAGGATACTCTTCGATTTTATATGTATCCTCCATATACAGCTGCAAGGCGGTGTATCCCATTTTTGAAATGCAGACGATCAACTTGCAAAAGGTCTCGAATGTGGGAACAGCATTGCGCGAACAATCAAGCAGAAGGCCCAGCTGCTGGTAACAGGGATATTCCGAGAGCGTTGCTTCACCCCCAAGCGAAAGGGCGTCTTCCAGCAAAAGCAATGCCCGGCCAAAGAATTTTGCGTTCTCCAGCCGGATCACAGCGCGCTGCTTTTCGATTTGCACAGAAATGCCTTTTTCCGCTTTCTCGACAGACACGTCGAGCCCATGCAGAAACCCGGCGCCTTGTGGATAGTATTGTTCCACAGCTTTCTGCTGCGCAGTGGTAAGACCCAAAAACATAAGTGCACCTCTCTTTGAACCATCGGATGCGGAACCCGGCCGCCGTGCCCGCGGCGCTGTTCTTCCTCAATAGAACTATACCATATTGCCCGGCGGTTGCGAAAGGGTTTGAACGGAAAAAGAAAGCTTGGCAAGAAATGCTTTCGGCCTCGCCCTTGCAACAGGAGCGGGTGTGCGAAAAAAGCGGAAAGAGACAGACGGGCCCCGGCTGCAGAAAACTGCCGGGGCCCGTTGTTTGATTCATGATCCGGTTCAGCCGCGGGTGAGAAGGGCGGCCAGGTCGCCCAGACTTGCCAAATGGAATACCGCGCGTCCGTCGTCTTTGGCGGTGCTGATGCCCGCGGCGGCAAAGCCGCCCGCCACGGCGGCGGAGATGCCGACGAAGGCATCCTCCACCACCAGACAGCGCGCAGGGGGCAGCGCCAGTTTTCGGGCGGCCAGAAGGAATACCTCCGGGTCGGGCTTTGAGCGGGCGATCTCGGTGCCGTCGGCCACCGCGTCAAAGAAACTGCCGAGGCCCAGCCGGGCCAGGATGAAGCGGGCGTTGCAGCTGGAAGAGCCCACCGCCAGTTTCAGACCCATAGCCCGCAGGGCAGCCAGCGCCTGCTTTGTGTCCTCCGAAAGGTCGGCAGGGGAGAGCCCCGCCAGCAATGCCCGGTAGCGATCGTTCTTGGCGCTGGCAAATGCCTCCTTTTCGGCGGTTGAGAAAACGCGGTCCGCTTTTTCCAGCAGGATATCCAGGCTTTCCATCCGGCTCACGCCCCGCATCCGGCGGTTGTCTGCCTCGGTAAAGGGGATATTCAGCTCCTGCGCAAGCGACTGCCACGCCGCGAAATGAAAGCGGTCGGTGGAACAGAGCACTCCGTCCAGGTCGAAGATGACGCCTTTTATCTCCATCGGACCACCTCGGCGTGCGCAAGCTCTGCTGGCAGCTGCACCTGCTCGCCGTTCCACCGGATGACGAGCGGCGGTGCGTCAGGGACGGCGCGCAAGGCGTATTCGCCCGCTTCTCCCGCCAGCACCAGCCGCGGCAGGACGGCCGTGTCCGGGCTTGCGTCCGCGCCCAGCGGCGCGCCTTTGGGAAGATCCAGCGCCAGGGCGCAGCCCTCCCGCAGGAACACCGGGAAGGTCAGTTCCGGGCCGGCCGTGACGGTCTGCCCACCCTCAAAGCGCTGCCCGGTGAAAAGGGAGTACCAGCCGCCCTGGGGCAGCCACAAGGTGCGCCCGGACTGGTTTTCCTCCAGCAGGGGGGCCACCAGCAGGCTTTCGCCCAGCAGGAATTCGTCCCAGGCGGCGCGGGCTTCGCTGCTGCGGGGCCAGTGATAGACCAGCGGCCGCATCAGCGGGCGGTTTTCGGCCGCCGCGCGCACGGCTTCGCTGTAAAGATAAGGCAGAAGGTTCATCCGCAGCCGGTGCCAGAAGGCCATCTCCTCGGCAAAGCCGGGAACGGCCCAGACGCTTTCCATGTTCCAGGGGCTGCGCTCGTTGTTGCCCTCGCCGCCGGGCATCAATTCCCGGAACTGGCCGCCGTCCGGCTCGGAATGCCACTGCATGATGGGGCAGAAGCAGGCCAGCATGACGGCCCGGCGGTAGAGGTCGGGAGTGGGCAGCGGCCCGGCAAACCCGGCGATGTCGAACCCCCAGAAGGGAATGCCGGTGAGCGCCGCTGAAAGCCCTGCCCGCAGCGCGCCGGTCAGCTCGCTGTTCTGCGACTGCTGGTCCCCCGCCCAGTGGCAGGGGGTGGTGTGCTGGCCGGCCCAACCGGCCCGGCTGAAGAGCACCCGGCCCGGCCCGATGAAATCGGAATAGGCGGCCGCGTACTGCTGGGGATAGCGGTTGCAGCCTTCAAGGCCGGTGGAACCGTCGGCAAAGCGCGCGTTGTCGGAACAAATGAACTCACCGCCGTCGGTCTTGAAGCCGTCTACGCCCCAGTCCAGCAGATACTGCCGGCGGGCGAACCACCGTTTCACCGTTTCGGGGTTGGTGAAGTCCGGCACCATGGACCCGGCGAACCAGTGCCCCTCCGGAATGGTGTAGGGAGTGCCGTCGGCGTTGTGAACGCAGAGACCCAGCCGCACAGCTTCTTCCCGGTCCCGGTCGTTCTGAGGGCAGGGCGGTTCTTCCGGCCCCTGCTTTTTGTAGACCGGCACCTGCCAGAGCACAAAGTGCACCCCGGCGTCGTGCAGCTTGCGGATCATACCCTTCGGATCGGGCCAGGGACCGCCGGAGAGGTCAAATTCCTCTCCAGAAGGGCCCTCTTCGGGCAACAGAGCGTAGTGTGCGCCGTTGAAGACGGAAAAGGTGGCCTCGTCGCTCCAGGCCTCCGCCACCAGCACTGTGGCGGGGCAGTGGCGGCGGCATAGATTTTCAAGCTGGGCCTCCACCGCGGCCTGACTGTTCCAGTGGTTGGCGGAGATCCAGGGGCCAAAGGCCCACTTTGGGGGCAGCTTTGCCGGGCCGAACAGGCTCATGTATTTCCGTATCATCTCTTCCGGCTTGCCGGAAAAGAGCACCGCGCCGCACCCGGCGGGCAGAGAAATGCGGATGACATTCTCCTCAAAGGAGAATTCGGTGATCCGGTCGGTGGCGGCATAAAAGCCGAACCCGGTGTCGGTCCAGAAGAAGGGAGCGGGACAGTAGGTGTGCCCGCCCTGGAAACAGAACTTTTCCTCCACCAGATTTTTCACCCGATGGCCTTTCTGGTTCAGACTGTCGTAATTTTCGCCCATGCCGTAGGCCCCGTTGTAAGAGACGGATACAGTCAGGTGTATCTCGCCGGCCTGCGTCTCCCAGGCCAGCCGGGCTGCGCCAGCGGGCAGCGGCCAGTCCAGACTGCCGCTTTCAGAAAAAGATAGTCGTTTCATCGTGTTATCCCTTGACTCCTCCCGCCATAAGGCCGTGTTTGAAGTATTTCTGGGCAAAGATGTAGATGAGGATGATGGGGATCATGGAGATGAGGCTGCCCGCCATCATCACGTTGTACTCGGTGTCGTACTGGCCGTTCAGGGTGGACAGGGCGATGGGCAGCGTCATCTTCGCCTTGTCGGTGAGCATCAGCAGAGGCCAGAGGTAATCGTTCCAGGAATCCATGAAGTTCGTCACCGCCAGGGTGGCCAGCGACGGGGCGCACAGGGGCAGCATCACCTGCCGCCAGATGCGCCAGACTCCTGCGCCGTCGATGCGGGCGGCGTCCATGTAGTCTGGTGGGATGGTGCGCATCTGCTGCACCAGCAAAAACACCGCGAACGGCCGGAAAATGGCCGGCAAGATCACGCTGCTGTAGTGGTTGATGAGGCCGATCTGGTTCATCACCACGAAAAGGGGGATCATGGTGACCTGGGTGGGGATCATCATGGTGGCGAGATACAGCCCCAGCAAAAAACCGGAGCCCTTGAACTGTATTTTGGTGAAGGCGAAGGCCGCCATGGAGGCGCTGACCAGGGTGAGCAGGGTGTAGCACACCGCGATGAGCAGGCTGTTGCCGATGGCGCGCAGGAAGGGAAATCGCTCGAACACGGTGAAGTAGGCGTCCAGGGTGGGTTCTTCCGGGATCCACTCGATGGGTATGGACATCAGCGCGCCCCGGCTTTTGAAGGAGGTGGAGATCATCCACGCAAAGGGCACCAGTGCGATCAGCGCCAGCAGAATGGCCGCAGCGTAATAAAACGCCGTGCCGAAAAAGCGTTTACGTGTCATAATTTACCCACCTTTTCTGGCCTTTCATCTGAATGAAGGTGCACACCATGATGATGGCGAACAAAATCCAGGAGAAGGCCGCCGCGTAGCCCATGCGGTAGTAGCGGAAGCCGTATTTGTAGATGCGCTCCACCATCACCTGGGTGGCGCCGTTGGGGCCGCCGTCGGTCATGATCATGATCTGGGGGAACAGCTGGAAGGCGTTGATGAGGCTGACGATGAGCACGTAGAAGATGGCCGGTGTCATCAGCGGCAGGGTGATGCGCCAGAATCTGGCCCAGGGGCCGGCTCCGTCCAGCGAGGCGGCCTCGTAGTAGCCCCGGTCGATGCCGATCATGCCCGAGAGCAGGATCAGCCCGAAAAAGCCCATGTCCTTCCAGACGGACACAAGCACGATTGCGGGCATGGCCCAGGCTTCGTCCAGCAGCCAGCCGGGCCCCTGGATGCCGAAGAGGGCCAGGAAATTGTTCAGCGCGCCGTATTGGGGCGAGAGCACCGACTTCCAAATCAGCGAGGCCGCCACCCAGGAGGTGAGCACCGGGATGTAATAGATGACCCGAAAGGCAGTCACGCCCCGGCGGCTCTGGCTGAGCAGGCAGGCCACCGCCAGGGAGGCGGCCAGCATGCAGGGGATATACAATACGATGTAGCGGCAGGTGTTGCCCAGCACCTGCCAGAACTCGCTGCTGGTCAGAATGGCCCGGAAATTATCCAGCCCGACAAAATGCTCTGCGAACATGCCGGGAGCAAGCAGCTCATCCAGACCGTTCCAGTCGGTGAGGCTGATGACGCCGGAGATGACCAGCGGCACAAGGGAGAACACCAGCATGCCGGCAAAGCTGGGCGCGAGAAAGGGCAGCGCGGCCCGCAGCCCGGCCGCGTGCAGGCGCTTTGTGCGGGCTTTGGGAGAAGCAGTCATCCCAAGGACCTCCTTTGTGATGATACAGTTAGGGCGGGAGGGCGCATGCGTCCCTCCCGCCCGCACGGAAAACTTATGTCAGGGTGATCTGGGCTTCACATTCGGCCTGGGCCTCGTCCAGCGCCTGCTGCACGGTCATGGAACCGGCGGCGGCCGCGGCCAGCTTCTGGCCGATGATGTCGCTCATGAGGGCGTAGTCCTCAATGGTGGGAGGCAGCACCAGATGATCCAGGGAATCGAACACGGCCTGCCGGTTGTCCGGCGGGGTCTGATCCAGATAGGGGGCCAGAGCTTCCTGGTCGTTGATGGCGGGCAGGTCCCAGCCGGCGGCGATGCGCAGCTCGGCGGCCTTGTCGCTGGAGCACAGCCAGGTGATCCAGGTGGCGGCGGCTTCCTTGTTGGGGCTGTCGGCGTTGATGACGCAGGCGTTGGAGAAGAAGGCGGTGGCCTTTTGATCCGCGCCGGGCTCAACGGCGATGTCCCAGGCGAAGTCACAGCCGTCGGCAAAGGTGCTGAACGCCCAGATGCCGGTGGGGATCATGCCCAGCCGTCCGCTCATGAACAGGTCCCAGTCGCCCATGCCGCCCATCTGCACTTCGGTGGGCTGCACGTTGCTCTCCAGCACGCGGTCCACCATCATCTGGGCGGCCTTCACGTTTGCCTCGGAGTTGATGGTGAAGGCGGTGCCGTCCTCGTTCAGCAGGCTGCCGCCGTACTGAGCGGCCACTTTGTAGAACTCGTTATAAGTAACAGGCTGGTAGTAGCCGAAGATGTCGTCACCCAGGGCGCGGATGGCCTCGGCGGCCGCCTGCACGTCCTCCTGGGTCCAGTCGGCGGTGGGGTATTCCACCTGCGCCTGGTCGAAAAGGTCCTTGTTGTAGATGAGCACCACGTTGGAGAAATTGCCGGGCAGGCCGTACTGCTTGCCGTCCACATTGAAGGCGCTCAGGGCGGTCTCGTCGATGCGGCTCAGGTCCACGTCGGTGATCTCGGCCAGCACGCCCTTGTTGGCGTAGGCGGCGAAGTTCTCGATGTTCAGCTCGTAGCAGTCGGGGGCGGTGCCGCCGGCCACGCGAGTCTGCATCTGGGTGAAGTAATCGTCAAAGCCGATGGTCTCGATCTCTACGGTGATGTTGGGGTATTCCTCGTGGAACGCCTCGTACATCTCCTGCAGCACCTCTTCCTTGCCGCCGGAGGCGTTGAAGTTGCAGTAGGTGATGGTCACGGGCTCGGCGGTGTCGCCGCCGGAGGGGGCCGCTGCGGACTGAGAGCCGGGCGTTGAGGCGGGCGCGCCGCCGCAGGCCGAGAAAGCCAGCGCGATCGTCAAAAGACCGGCTGTGAGCGCGAAAAGTCGTTTTTGCTTTTTCATCGTTTCTCCTCCTTGTGTGTGTTGCTTTTTCGGCCCTTTTCGCGTAAAATGAGAAATGCGGAAAGAGCCTTGCACGGGTTCTTGTCTGCGTATGGTTTGCGCGTGTTTTTGACCGGACCCGCGCAGACCATTTTTTATTCTTCGCCGGGGGCCTCCCGGCGGCAAACCATAGTCAGGCATCAGCCCAGGCGGCGCACCGAGCCTCGCTCCACCAGCTGCAGGGGAAGGATCTCCTCCTGCTTGGTCAGGTCGGGCTGGGCGATGTGCTTGAGCAGCAGCTCCACCGCCCGCTGACCCTTGAGGGAGATCTGCTGGCGCACGGTGGTCAGGCCCGGGGTGAGATATTGGGAGACTTCCAGATCGTCGAAGCCGATGACCGAAATATCGTCCGGCACCCGCAGCCCCGCTTCGTAGAAACCTTTCATGGCCCCGATGGCCAGGATGTCCGCCGCGGCCACCACGGCGGTCACCGGCAGGCGGCTCTCCACCAGCTTGTTCGCCAGTTCCACGCCGCTGGCGTAGTCGATCTGGCCCTCGAACACATATTCCTCCCGGTAGGGTACGCCGAACTCCGCCAGCGCCTTCTGGTAACCGGTCAAGCGTTTTTTCATTACGCCGTTCTCCTGGATGCAACCGGAGAAAAAGGCCGCTTCCCGGTGGCCGCACTGCAGCACGTACTGGGTGGCCAGATAGCTGCCGTAGGCGTCGTCGATGCGGATGTTGTGATAGTAATAATCGTTGCAGTAGCTGTCGATCAGCACGATGGGGATCTGGGATTTTTTCATCTGCTGGTAGAACTCGCTGGGATACATGCCGATGACAATGATGCCGTCCAGGTTCCGCTGCTTGGCCAGGGTGAGATAACTCTCGTTGGCGTCGGTTGCGGAGATGAGGATGTGGTACCCCTGCTGGCGGGCGTGGTATTCGATGCTGCCCAGCACCTCACTGTAAAAGCTGTTCTGAAACATCAGCCGGTCTCCCGGTTCGGTCTGGGGCACCACCACGCCGATGAGCTTGGAGTCCCGCATGCTCAGGCCCCGGGCGTTCAGGTCGGGGACATAGTCCAGTTGGCGAACGGCCTCCATCACCCGGCGGCGGGTGTCCTCCGAGATGGTGCGCTTGCCGTTGAGCACGTAGGAAACGGTGGCGGAGGAAACGCCCGCCAGCTGTGCAACGTCTTTCAATGTGGCGCGCATTTTGGCCTCCCCCTTTCCGCAAAATGTTTGCTGGTGATTTAAGCGGTTAAATTCATTTTGCAATATCATCATAGCGAATCAACGAAGAAAAGTCAACATCTTTTCTTTAATTTTGTGAAATTGCTTGACTTTGCCCTGAATTATGATACACTTTTCTCAACGAATCTTGTTTAAACGCTTAATCTTATCGCGGAGGTGTTCAAGGTGGACAAATATCTTCCCACCGGCAACGAGATGCTCTCCATCCCCAGGTTGGCCGAGACTGGCGGCACGGTGGAGGACGTCACCTTTTTATATATGGGATGCAAGGGCCTCATCGATCTGCGGGGCGCGCAGGATGAAGCCCTGATGGCGCCTTTTGTGGAGGTGAACGGCACCGCTTTGCCGCTGAAAGACTTTTGCTGGGAGCGCCTCGGCTTCTGGGTGCCCCGCTTTCACTGCAAGGCAGGCCCGCTGGAAGTGGAAGGCACTCTTTTGGCCCCCACGGGGGAGCGGGGCTTCGGCTACCGGCTGGCTCTGCGCAGCGCCGGCGAAGCCTGCAGTGTTCGCTTCGGCCTTGCGGGCTGCTGGGCCGGAGCCTGGCACTGCGTCAACGAAGAAAAAACCATCGAGGGCCGCCGCGGTTGCTTTCACAGCCTCTGGAACGACGGCCCGGTGTTCGACATGACCTGCGGTACGCCGCTGTTCGCCTTTGCTCCCATGTCCGACGCGCCCTGCCGCTGCGATTTTGAGCAGGAGGAAAAGGGCGTGCGCTACCGGCTGGTCCACGAGGCAGACCTTGCCCCCGGCGAAAGCTGCGCCGCCACGGTGTGGTGGGGCTTTGGCTACGAGGAGGTCTCCGCCGCCACCAGCGCCAAGGAGATGCTGCGCCAGGGCTGGCAAACAGAGCTGGACCGCACCCTCGCCTGGCTGGCGCGACGCAGCGCCGACCTGGGAGACGAGGCCCTGACCCGCTGGTACAACACCAATCTGGTTTTTTGCATCCACTTTTCCACCGGCGTCACGCTGGACACCGAGGAGCTGGTGCTGGTCACCAGCCGCAGCCCCCGCTACTATGTGAGCGCCGCCTATTGGGACCGTGACAGCCTGCTCTGGAGTTTCCCGGCCATCCTCCAGGCGGACCCGACGCTGGCAAGGCGGATGCTGGACCATGTGTTCGGCCGCCAGCGGCGCAATCTGGGGGTGCACTCCCGCTTCATCGACGGCACCGTGCTGGAGCCGGGTTTTGAGCTGGACGAGCTGATGGCCCCGGTGCTGGCACTGGAGCGGTATGTGGCCGCCACCGGCGACCGGGCGGTGCTGCAAAAAGAGAACGTGCGTCAGGGCGTGGAGGAGATATTGGAGAAACTGACGGCCCGCCGCCATCCCCAAACGGCCCTCTACGAGACCTTCCTACAGCCCACCGACGACGAGCGGGTCCATCCCTATCTCACCTACGACAACGCTCTGGTCTGGCGGGCTCTGCGTGCGCTGGCCCGGCTTTTCCCGGAGCGGGCGGCCCTGGCCGAAGAGGCCGAGGCGGTGCGCCAGGCGGTGAGGGAGCACTGTGTGAAAACGAACAGGGACGGCGCGCCCTATTTCGCCTGGAGCGTGGACCTTGCGGGGAACAGCGATGTGTACGACGAACCGCCGGGGAGCCTGCAGCTGCTGGCCGAGCTGGGCTTTTGCGAAAAAGACGACCCGGTGTGGCAGAACACCGTGGCGATGATCCGCGCACCGGAATACCGATACAGCTTTGCCGGCTGCCCCATCGCGGAGATCGGCTGCCCCCACGCGCCTCATCCCTGGCTGCTCAGCGTGGCCAACAGCCTGCTCTGCGGCAGGGTGGAGCAGAGCCTTGCCATCCTGCGCGCCTCGCCCATGGACAACGGCATCGCCTGCGAGAGCATTGATGAGGTGACCGGCGAGTGCACCACCGGCGAGGCCTTCGCCACCTGCGCGGGCTTTGTGTGTTACGCGCTGCGCCGGGCGTTGAAGGGAGGGGAAGAGGATGCGTGAAGATATCCGTCTGGACGGCTGGCGCATTTGGGCAGACGGCCCCGTTCAGGACGATTTTCTGGAGAGTATCTTCTTCTGCGGCGGAGGCCGCATGGGCGTGCGGGGCTATGCCGCGGGGGACCCACGGCCCCGCCCGGTGCAGCAGGGGCTGTTCCTGGCGGGCATGTTCGATGAGATAAAGCCTGGCATCACCGACGTTATCCACCTGCCCACCCCGGTGTGGCATCACCTCACCGTGAACGGGGAGGAACCTGCTTTTTGCGGCAGTGTGCGCCGTACCCTGGAACTGGACAAAGGCCTGCTCCGGCTGGAATACCGGCTCCAGGCGGCACAAGCGGCGCTGAAGGTGACCGAGGAGCGTTTTTTTGACCCCGAGCGCCCGGCGCTGCTGGCCCAGCGACTGACGGTGGAGCCCCAGGCCCCGGCACGGCTGCGGCTGGAGAGCGGCATTTACTCCGCCAGCTGCAACTGCCCCGTGCCGGACGACCAGGTGAAGGAGAACACCGAGACGGTGCAGCTGATGGAGGAGATGGAGCCGCGGTTTGAAGAAAACGCGCTCACCGGCCGTTGGCACAGCCGCACCACAGGCCTGGAACTGCGCCAGGAACTGACCTTCCGGGTCAAAGGCGGCGCGGCGGCCGGCAGCTTTTGGCGCCCGGGCAAGGCGCTGGGCCTTGTCGTGGAAGGCGATGGCGGGCCGCTGGTGGTGGAAAAGACGGCGGCCCTGTTCACCAGCCGCGACAAGGACCCCCGCGTCGCCTCTGCTCCCGAAGAGGAGGGCTGGGAGGAACTGCTGGCGGCAGCGCAGCGCCATTGGGCCCGCCGCTGGCAGGTGATGGACCTTCAGGTGGAAGGGGACGAGACCGCCCAGGCCGCCCTGCGCTATCTGGCCTATCAGCTCACCGCCAGCTGCAGCGGGGGAGACGACACAGTGAACATCGGGGCGCGGGGGCTTACCCATGCCCGCTACAAGGGCTGCTATTTCTGGGATACCGACCTCTTCATGCTGCCCTTCTTCCTCTATACTCAACCGGCGTCCGCCCGCAGTCTTGCCCAGTACCGGGTGAACTGCCTGCCCCAGGCCAAAGCCCACGCGAGGAAGATGAACGGCGCGGGGGCCCGCTACCCCTGGATGGCCTCCTTTGACGGCAGCGAGCAGTGCGAAAGCTGGGACATCGGGGCCAGCGAGGTGCACATCACCGCCGATGTGGCCTATGCGCTGGACCAGTACCTGCAGGCCACCGGCGACGAGTCTTTTGCACCCGGCGCGCGGGAGGTGTTTGTGGAGACCGCCCGCTTCTGGCGCAGCCGCTACACTGCAGAGCCGGGCACCGGGCGGGAGAATTTGCTGTTCTGCAAAGGACCGGATGAATACTGCGGCATCACCAGCAACAACCTGTTCACCGGCGAGATGGTGCGCCATAACCTGGACCTGGCCCTGGCGGCGGCAGAAACGCTGCGCCAAGAGGAGCCAGAGCGGTATGCCGCGCTGGGCCTCACGGAAAAGGAGACCGAAGGCTGGCGGAAACTGCGGGAGGCCATCCCCGTGCCTCGCGACCCGGCCACCGGGCGGCTGTGGCCAGACGACACCTTCCATCTGCTGGAACCGGTGGACCCGGCGGCGCTCAAAGAGGGGGACGAGGCCAGCTATCACAAGGTCTGCTTTGACCGCCTGCAGCGCTATCAGGTCATCAAACAGGCGGACACCCTTCTGCTGATGACTCGCCTGCCGGACCGGTTCACCGGGGAAGAAAAGAAAAACGCCTGGGAGGAGTTTGAACCCAAGTGCCTGCATGATTCCACCCTCAGCTTTGCCAGCCACGCCCTCTTTGCCGTCCAAAACGGGTATGACGATGCTGCCTGGCGCTATTTTGAAAAGGCGTTGTATCTTGACCTGCGGGAGGTCATGGGCAACACCGGCAAGGAAGGACTGCATCTGGCGGGCCTGGGCGAGACCTGGCAGGCGGCGGTGTTTGGTTTCGCGGGCCTGCGTTTTGGGCCGCAGGGCCCCACCCTTTCGCCTCGGCTGCCCACAGGCTGGAAGTCACTGCGCTTCCGCTTTTATTGGCGCGGCCGCCTCTACGAGGCGCGGGCGGACCAAAAAAGCGGGGATGTTGTTCCCTGCGAAGCGGACTTCTGAACAAAAAGCGCGGGGCCGAGCAACCATTCTGCTCGGCCCCGCGCTTTTAGTAATGCGGGCCTGTCGTTTCAAATCTGCTTTTGCAGCTGCTTTTGGAAGAATTTCGTGTTGTAGAGCTTCAGCGCAACCGGAACATTCAGCCGGCTCTTTTTGTAGCCCAGAACGATCTGGCAGTTGTTGGCCATGTCCACGATCAGCAGCTGGCCGGAGACGAACCGGGCCATGGGTGAGTTCAAAAACAGCAGGGGTTCGGCCATCTCGGCGGGGGTGGCAAGACGGCCGGCGGTGCCGTTTTCCCGCAGAAGGGCCTCTTTGCCGCCCGCCATCTTCTCGAATTCCTGCTTCATGCCGGTATCGGTGGAGCCGGGCAGCACCGCATTCACGCGGATGCCGCGGGGCGCCAGTTCCACTGCCTTTTTGTTGGTGTAGTAGTTCATTGCCCGCTTGGAGAGCGAGTAGGCCATTATGCCGACGCCGTTTTTGGGGGCAACCTTCTTCATGAAGGCGGTCATCTCTTCCCAGGTGGAGCAGTCCATCACCGCGCGGTACTCCTTCTGCCACTTTTCCCACATCAGGCCGCCGGTGGAGGTGACATAGGCGATGGCGTCGCCCGCCTCCATCCGCTTTTCCAGATAGGCTTCGGTGATGTATTTGTTGGCACTGAAGTTCACGGTGAAGGTGGTCCACCAGTCGGTCTTCGCACCGGACAGGCCCGCCACGCCGAAGAAGCAGTGGATGCGCGCGGGCAGCAGGGAAAAGGCGTGGTCGATGCTCGCCTTGTCGGCCAGGTCAGTGGGGATGAACTGTGCCATGCCCTCGGGCAGATATTCGTTGCGGTCCAGCCCGTAGACCACAGCGCCCTGGGCGATCAGCATCTCGCACACCGACCGCCCGATGCCGCTGGCAGAGCCGGTCACAACACACACCTTGCCTGCGTAATCCATCAAGTCCGTCCCATTTTCGCTCATGTTTGATTCTCCCTTTCAGTAGACATTTGTCTATATTGTGAAAAAATTATATAATGAAAAAAGGGCCGCGTAAAGCGCCCGGAAGGCAAATGAAACAGAATGGGGGAAACTGACTCATGGCCAAAAGCAGGGTGCAGGAATACATCACCGGCGCAATGTTCGAGTTGCTGGAGAAAAAGGACTATACTCACATCACCGTGCAGGATCTGGTGGACCGGGCCGGGGTGTGCCGCGCCTCGTTCTACCGCAACTATTTCACCATGGACGAGGTGATCGACCGCTTCCTGGACGGAGTGTTCACCGAGGCCTATCCCCGGGAGGCCATGTCCCCGGCCAATGTGGAGGAGTGCATCCGGCATTTTTTCAAAACGGCCTTGAAGTACCGCCGGCAGCTGCGGGTGCTTCTGCGGCGGGGTCTGCTGGACCGGGTGAGCGTGGCGTTCTACCACCAGACGCTGGAGCAGATCCGCCATCTGCAGGTGCTGAACAACAAATACCAGCCCTACTTCTTTTCGGGCGCGTCCGCCGCCATGCTCTGCGCCTGGGTGGAAAACGATTTCGCCGAATCTCCCGAAGAGATGGCCCGCATTTTCATGGGATCGCTGCGGGGTTATATGGAACTGGCATAAAACAAACAGCGCCCCCGGCAGCAAACGCTGCGCAGCACGCGGTGAAAGGCAAAGGCGCAGCCGCCCGGCGGGCAGGAAACCTGACCCTCTTTTTTGCCGCCCTTGAACGAATGTGTTAAAATGGATGTAAAAGCGCAGGGGACGCGGCAAGGCGGCCCCGAAGAAAGGGAAGGGAACATCATGCTGGCATATACATATGTGGAAAAGGGCAGGTTCGAACTGCTGGAAAAACCGAAGCCGGTCCTGCAGGACGAGCGGGACGCCATCGTGAAGGTGACGCTGGCCAGCATCTGCTCCAGCGACCTGCACATCAAGCACGGCAGCGTGCCCCGCGCGGTGCCCGGCATCACCGTGGGCCATGAGATGGTGGGCGTGGTGGAGCAGGTGGGCGCCGCCGTGACCACCGTGAAGCCCGGTGACCGGGTGACGGTGAATGTGGAGACCTTCTGCGGCGAGTGCTATTTCTGCCGTCACGGCTGGGTGAACAACTGCACTGACCCGAACGGCGGCTGGGCCCTGGGCTGCCGCATCGACGGCGGCCAGGCCGAGTATGTGCGGGTGCCCTATGCGGACCAGGGCCTGAACAAGATCCCGGACGCGGTGAGCGACCGGCAGGCGCTGTTCGTGGGCGACGTGCTGGCCACCGGCTATTGGGCGGCGCGCATCTCCGAGATACAGCCCGAGGACACAGTGTTCATCATCGGCGCGGGGCCCACCGGCCTGTGCACCCTTCAGTGCGTGCTGCTGCACCGGCCCCGGCGGGTCATCGTCTGCGACGTGGACGAGAGCCGCCTTGCCTTCGTGCGCGCCCACTGGCCCGATGTGCTGACCGCCGCCCCTGAGGGCCTCAAGGAGTTCGTGCTGGCGCACAGCGACCACGGCGGCGCCGATGTGGTGCTGGAAGTGGCGGGCAGCGACGCAACCTTCCGCATGGCGTGGGACTGCGCGCGCCCCAACGCCATCGTCACGGTGGTGGCCCTCTACGACGGGCCGCAGGTGCTGCCTTTGCCGGAGATGTACGGCAAGAACCTCATCTTCAAGACCGGCGGCGTGGACGGCTGCGACTGCGAAGAGACCCTGCGCCTTATCGCGGAGGGCAAGATCGACACCACCCCGCTCATCACCCACACCTATCCCCTGAAGGACATCGCCGCGGCCTATGACCTGTTTGAAAACAGGCGGGACGGCGTTATCAAGGTGGCGGTTTCCATCGGCTGAACGGCACTGTGAAAAACAAAGGAGGCGACCCCGCGCCATGGCGCGGGGCCGCCTCTTTTTGCTTTGTGGTCCGGGCCTGCCTCACGGGCGGCTGCCGTAGTCCCGGGGGCCGTAGATGGCCGTGCCGATGCGCACGATGGTGGCCCCTTCCAGGATGGCGGCCTCAAAATCGCCGCTCATGCCCATGGAGAGGGTGTCCGGCAGGGCCGTCTGGTAGTGCTTTTCCTGCAGGCGGGTCAGCAGGCCGCGCATCTCGGCAAAGAAGGCGCGGGTCTCGTCGGGGGTGGCCCCGGCGGGCGGAATGGCCATCAGTCCCCGCAGCCGAAGGTTCGCCGCCGCCTCGGCGGCCTCCGCCAGGGACCACAGCCCCTCGGGGGCGACGCCGCTCTTGCTGGCCTCGGCGCCGATGTTGATCTCGATGAGGATGTCCTGGGTCAGCCCCAGCCGGGCGGCGGCAGCGTCCACCTTGCGCAGCAGGTGCTCGCTGTCCACGCTCTCGATCATGGAGACGCGGCCCACCACCTTGTTCACCTTGTTGGTTTGCAAATGGCCGATGAAGTGGCGCGGCTTGCCAAGGTAAGCCCCCGCATCGCTCTTTTCCGTCAGCTCCTGCTCGTGGTTCTCACCGAACAGGTCGATGTCCAGCAGGGCGCTCTCCCGCACCTCCTCCACCGTGCGGGTCTTGCAGGCGGCGCACAGCAGCACATCAGCCGGGTCACGCCCCGCGGCGCGGGCCGCCTGCGCCATGCGGGCGCGGATGCCCTCCACCGCACGGGCCATCTGTTCCTTCGTCGCCATTGAAAAAACCTCTTTCCCACAGCCCTTCTTCGGGGTCACATTTGCTGATAGACGGCGCGCTCGCCGCCGATGTACTTGGGCCGGCAGCGGGCGCACAGAAAATGCGCCTTGCCGATGTGGTCAAAGCTCAGCCGCACCGGCACCACCACCCGGCGCAGATGCATGCCGATCAGTGTGCCGCCAATGTCCAGCCCGGCTCCGGCGCGTATCTCCTCCACCAGCACCGGGTCGGTGAACGCCTGCCAGCAGTTGGTGGCCCAGCTGCCGCCGGCGTGGGGCTGGGGCACGGCGTTGACCTCTTCATAGCCGTATTTCTCTGCCGCGGTCCGCTCCAGCACCAGGGCCCGGTTCAGATGCTCGCAGCACTGGGCGGCGAGCCAGAGCCCCCGCGCCTGCACGGCGGGCAGCACGCCCTCCAGCACGGCCCGGGCCGCCTCCATGCTGCTGTCCTTGCCGATGTGGCCGCCCACGATCTCGCTGCTGGAACAGCCCACCACAAAAATGTCGCCGGGCTTCAAACCAGCCGCGTCCAGAAGTTCCTCCGCCGCGGCGCGCGCCTGGCGGGTGATCTCGCAAAGCATTTCCTGTTCCATGCGAATGCCTCCCTTTCCCTCAAAAGTCCCTCCGGGACGGCCAGCGCCCGCCGGCCGTCCTCTTTTTTGCTGTGACTACAGCATAGCATCGCGGCCGGGGCATGTCAAATCAAGCCTCCCTTTATATATATGTACAGCCGCCGCGGCGGCCTTTCCGGCAATTGAACAGAACGGACAAAAAACCGCCTGCAAACTTGTACAGTTTTTAACTTGTATTATAACGTTATATTATGATATTATGAGTTTGGAAAAAATACCACGGAGGAAAGGTGAGGTTTTGGGCATGAAAGAACGTCAGAAATGTCTTGTTCTGCTTTCGAAGAACGTGTTCCCGGCCACCGGCGAAGCGCCCTTCGACGGCTTTGTGGCGGTGGAGGGCAACCGCATCGCGGCGGTGGGGCCCCGGGCCGAGGCCGGCGAGTGGGTGGAAAAGGCCACCCAGGTGCTGGAACTGGGCGACCGGGTGGTGACGCCCGGCTTTGTGGACGTGCACACCTTCTTCACCGGCTGGGCGCTGCTGAGCCTGGGCGCGGATTTCTCCGATGTGAAAACCGACGTGCAGGGCGTGGCCGCGCTGAAAGAATACGAAAAGACGGCCCCCGAGGGCACGGCGCTGTTCGGCCACAGCTGGCAGCCGGACGGGTTTGAAGTCACCGACGCGGCCCTGCTGGACAAGACCTGGCCGGACAAGCCGGTGGTGGTGTTCACGGCGGACCGGGGCACCTGCTGGATGAACAGCGCGGCCCGCCTGCGCTACGGCTTCGGGCCGGAAAAATGCTACGCCGAGATGATCTGGAAGATGATCCGCGAGTATCTGCAACTGCCCGGCATGAAGGAAAAGTACAAGGAATACATGCAGATGCTCAACGAGCGGGGCGTCACCACCATCAAGGAGATGACCTTCGACACCTACTACGGCTTTGCCGACAAGATGGAGGAGCTGGAAAAGGAGGACGCGCTGACGGTGCGCGTTTCCATGATGAGCCAGCCGGTGGGCGAGGGCATCAACATCGAGCACGGCAAGGAGATGTGCCGGCGCTTCACCGGGCCCTTCGTCTCCTTCTCCGGCTACAACCGCATGACCGACCGCTCCATCCCGTCCTCCATGGCGGAGCTCATCGAGCCCTACAAGTCCCACCCCGGCATGACCAACACCGTGCCGGTGGAATGGGACCTCATCGAGAAGGAGACCCACCTGGCGGACGAGAACGGCTTCCGCTACTCGCTGCACTGCCAGGGCGACGGCGCCATCCGCCACACGGTGGCCCTGTTCGACTCCTGCCAGAAGGATGAAAACGGCAAGCTCAAGCACCGCCACGCCATCACCGACCTGGAGTATTCAAACCCCGCCGACCTGGAAAAGTTCGGCGCGCTGGGCGGCATCGTGGAGGTCTATGCCCAGATCCAGTCGCTGGACAACAAGCAGGACGTGCTGGACATGATCGACGCGCAGCTGGGCGGCGACCGGGGCAAGAACTACTGGAACCGCCGCAAAATGTGGGATTCCGGCCTCACCGTCACCTGCGGCACCGACCTGCCCCTGCTCATCCCCAACATCCCCGAGGCCATCTACTGCGGCGTGGGCGGGCACTTTGCCGACGGCGGCACCTACAACGAGCAGAACATGCTCACCGTGGCTGAGATGCTCACCGCCTGGACCCGCAACGGTCAGTACAACTGCTTCAACGAGGACCGGCTGGGCACCCTGGAGGCGGGCAAACTGGCGGACATCGCCGTGCTGGACGCCGATGTGTTCACCCTGCCGGTCGAGCAGGTGAAGGACGTGAAGGTGGCGCTCACCATCTCGGACGGCCGCATCGTCTACGACGCGCTTTAAAAAAGGAGGGCCTTATGGCACACATCAGGCGGGACCAGCTGGCGGCCATCGGCATCCATTATGTGTATTACCCGCTGGACTACATGCTGGACGCCCAGGCCAAAGCCGGCTACAAGACCATCGAGATGCTGGGCATGGCGCCCCACTACCTCATGGACGAGACGGGCTTTCAGGACCCGGTGGAACTTCGGAAAAAGGTGGAGGCCCGGGGCATGACCATCGGGTGCTTCACCCCCGAATGCGCCACCTATTATTACACCATGAACGCCCCGGAAGGCGGCTTCCATGACCGCAGCATGGAATACTTCAAGCGCGGCATCGAAGCGGCGGAAAAGATGGGGGCCAAAAAGCTGCTGACCAACTGCATCGGCGCGCCCTTTGACGAAGAGTACGACCGGGCCTATGACCGGGCGGTGCGCAGCCTGCGGGAGCTGGCCAAAACCGCCGCCGATCACGGCGTGACCATCGCGGTGGAGACGGTGCGCCCGGAGGAGAGCCGGGTGGTCATCACCCTGCCGGAACTGGTGCGGCTGCTGAAGGATGTGGACAGCCCCTGGGTGAAGGCCGGCCTGGACACGGTGGCCATGGGCGTGGCGGGGGAGACGCCCCGCCAGTGGTTCGAGACCCTGGGCAGAGACATCGTGCACACCCACTTCATCGACGGGCGGCCCTACGGCCATCTGGTGTGGGGCGACGGGCTGTATCCCTTGGAGAAATACCTGGACGTGCTCAACGAGTTCGGCTACGAAGGGCTTCTGGGCCAGGAGATCACCGACGGGCGCTACTTCGACGACCCCGCGGCGGCGGACGCGCGCAACTTCCGGGCGTTCGAGCCGTTCTTTGAAAACTGAAAGGGGGAGACGAGATGGCGACGCCGAAACTCCGCCGCGAACAGGTGGCGGGCATGAACATCCACTATGTGAACTATTCGCTGGACTACTTCCTCGACGCGCAGCAGCGCCTGGGCTTCAAGACCATCGAGCTCTGGTGCGCAGCTCCCCACGTCTGGCTGGACCACATGCGCTATTATGACGCAAAGGACATCCGCCGCAAGATCGAAAGCCGCGGCCTGGCCGTGCATGTGCTCACACCGGAAAACTGCACCTATCCTTATCAGTTCGCGGCAAAGGAGCCGGAGCACATCCAGCGCTCCTTCGGCTATTTTTCCAACGGCATCCGCCTTGCCGCCGAGCTGGGCTGCGAGTACATGGAAGTGAACTCCGGCTGGGGCTACTGGAACGAGGACAAGGAAGAGGCCTGGAAGCGCAGCGCCGATATGCTGCACCGGCTGGCCGAAGTGGCCAAAGAGAACAACGTCACGCTGGTGATGGAGTCCATCCGCCCGGAAGAGAGCCAGCTGGTGATCGACCTGCCCGCGGCGCAGAGGATGCTGCGGGAGGTGGACCACCCCAACCTCAAGGCGATGGTGGACACCTGCGCCATGGGCGTTGCGGGCGAAACGCTGGAAGACTGGTTCCGGGCCCTGGGCCCCGACATCCGGCACATGCACTTCATCGACGGCACGCCCTACGGCCATCTGGTGTGGGGCGACGGCAGCCATCATCTGGGCCGGTTCATCGAGACCCTCAACCGCTGCGGCTACGAGGGATATCTGGGCCAGGAGATCACCGACGGCCGGTATTTCATGGACCCCGCCGCGGCGGACGCGCGCAACATGAAGAATTTTGAGCGCTACATCGAAGATTGACTTTTTCAAACCATATTCACTGCAAAAGGAGAAGAGAATCATGAAAGCAAATGAAGTTATCAAGAAGGTCCTGGCGGAGCACGGCGAGATCACCGAGGTGTACTGGGTGGCCTGCGGCGGCAGCCTGATCGACCTGTATCCCTCCCACTTCATGATGACCGTGGAAAGCGCCAAGACCTCCTCCGGCTGGCACACCGCCAAGGAGTTCCTGGTGGCCACCCCCAAGAAGCTGGGCAAGCACAGCATGGTGGTGATGTGCAGCCACTCCGGCAACACCAAGGAAGCGGTGGACGCCGCGGTTCTGGCCTATGAGCGGGGCGCGGCCGTGGTCACCCTGACCGACAACGCTGGTTCCAAGGCGGACGACCCCCGTTTCATCGCCTGGGTCTACCCCTGGGGCGACGGCGTGCCCACCGCCGAGGTGCCGCTGGGCATCTGCCCCATGCTGGCCGCCGAGCTCATCAAGGCCCAGGAAAGCTTTGACAAGTACGACGCGCTGGTGGAAGGCATCGCCAAGATGGACGGCATCATCGAGAAAGCCAAGGTGAAGGTGAACGCCGAGCTGGGCGAGAAGTTCGCCGACCTGTGCGAGGAGAACAAGTTCTTCTACATCCTGGGCTCCGGCGCCAACTTCAGCCAGACCTACGGCTTTGCCATCTGCAGCCTGATGGAGATGCAGTGGCAGAACTGCTGCTACATCCACTCCGGCGAATATTTCCACGGCCCCTTCGAGTGCACCGAGCCGGGCGTGTTCTACTTCCTGCAGATGGGTTCCTCCTCCGCCCGGGTGATGGACGAGCGGGCGCTGGCCTTCCTCAAGACCCACACCGACCGCCTGATGGTGCTGGACGCGCTGGAATACGGCATGGCCGATGTGGACGAGGGCGTGCGCGCCTATCTGGAGCCGGCCCTGTTCTACGCCATGAACGTGGAACTGCGCGCCGCCCGCGGCAAGCGCTTTGACCACTCTCCCGAGATCCGCCGCTACATGGGCATCGAACAGTATTGATTTTTGAGAAAAGGAGCGAAAGAACGATGGCATATCAGGTGAAGGTCCTGGGCTTTGGCGACAATGTCGTGGACAAATACGAGCACATCAAAACCATGTACCCCGGCGGCAACGCGGTGAACTTTGCCGTGTTCGCCAAAAAGCTGGGGGCCGAGCGCAGCGCCTACATGGGCATCTTCGGCTCGGACAAAGAGGCCGAACACGTCATTGCCTCCCTGCAGGAGGAGGGCGTGGAGCTGGTGAAGTGCAAACAGGTCATCGGCGAGAACGGCGCGGCCCGCGTGACGGTGAACCCCGAAAACGGCGACCGCATCTTCCTGGGCTCCAACGAGGGCGGCATCCGCGGCGACATGCTCTATGCGCTGGACCGCTTCTCCATCGAGTATGTGAAGGGCTTCGACCTGGTGCACTCCGGCAACTACTGCTTCACCGAGCGGGAGCTGCCCAAGATCAAGGCCGCGGGCGTGCCCATCAGCTTTGACTTCTCCGACGATTCCACCGACGAGTACTACGAGCGCATCGCCCCGCTGGTGGACTACGCCTTCATGTCCTGCAGCGACATCTCCAAAGAGGAGACCTACGAAAAGCTGAAGAAGGTGTCCGCCCTGGGGCCCAAGTTCGTCTGCGCCTCCCGCGGCGACGAGGGCTGCATCGCCTATGACGGCGCCGAGTTCTACGTCCAGGGCATCAAGCCCGTGGAGAATATGGTGGACACCATGGCCGCCGGCGACAGCCTGCTCACCGCCTTCCTGGTGAACTACCTCGCCCGCGAGAAAGAGGGCAAGGGCGGCCCCGAGGCCATCCGGGAGAGCCTGGACCTGGCCGCCGGCTTTGCCGCCAACACCTGCGGCCTGGCGGGCAGCTGGGGCCACGGCAAAGTGTACGAATAAAAAGCACCGCCTTGTTACCAGAGCGGGAGCGGCGGCGCCGCTCCCGCTCTGCGCTATTTTGCAGCAAAAGGAGGAGAAAGAGAATGGAAAAAACTGTGGCGGCCGTGGGCTTCTGCTGCGCGGACGTGTACGAAAAGCTGAACAAGTTCTATCCCACCGGCAACGGTGTGGATTGGGGCGTGCATTTGGCCCGCATGGGCGTGCCCGTGAGCGTGGTGAGCGTGGTGGGCACCGACAGCTACGGCGAGAAGATGAAAGAGGCCCTGGCGGCGGAAGGCATCGACATCTCCCATCTGCGCACCGAGCCCGGCGACACCTGCAAGATGATGATGGACCTGAAAAACGGCACCGACCGGGTGCATCTGGAAGAGATCGAAGGCGTCATGGCCGACTACGCCCTCACCGATGAGGAATTCGGGTTCGTGGCGGGCCACACCATGCTGCACACCGACCTGTTCGGCAAGGTGCTGGACCGCCTGCCCGCCTGGAAAGCTAAGGGCGTGCAGGTGGTGATGGACTTCTCGGTGTTCAGCGAGGACCCGGAATACCAGTGTGAAACGCTGTTCCCCTATGTGGACTATGTCTTTCTCTCCTACGACGGCAAGAAGGACGAGCACATCAAGGAGTGGGTGAAGAAGATCCACTCCTACGGCCCCAAGCTGGTCACCGCCACCATGGGTGAACTGGGCAGCATCTGCTACGACGGTACCACCCTGTATGAGTACGGCATCGTGCCCACCGAAGTGGTGAACACCGTGGGCGCGGGCGACAGCTACATCGCCGGCTTCACCTACGGCATCCTGAACGGGTGGAGCGTGCCGGAGTGCATGAAGAAGGGGGCGGAAGTCTCCAGCGCGGTGGTGGCCCGGTTCGAGCCGTACTGAGCGCGGAAAACACAGAAAGAAGGGAAACGACCTTGCTGATCGATATGCACATCCATCCCATTTTTTACGGGCCCATCTGCGGGGATGAAAAGGAAGTGGCCTTCCGGGGCGACACCTTCGGGGTGTGGAAACAGGGGCCCATGGAGTTCGACGAGCTGTTTGCCGAGTGGGACGTCTGCGGGCTGACCCAGGCGGCGCTGCTGCCGCTGGACGTGACCACCACCGCAGGCGGCTGGGTGGTGAACAACGACCAGGTGGAGGCGCTGTGCAAACTGCACCCGGACAAGTTCTACGGCTTTGCCAGCGTGGACCCCCACCGGGCGGACGCGCTGGAAGTGCTGGAACGGGCCTTTTTCCAGCAGGGGCTGCGGGGGTTGAAACTGAACCCCGCCAAGCAGCGCTTCGACCCGGCGGACGAAAGGATGGAGCCCATCTACGCTTTGTGCGAGCGGGAGAACAAGCCCATCATCTTCCACGCGGGCCTCTCCTGGGAGCCCAACGCCCCCAGTCGCTTTGCCCATCCGCTGGCCTTTGAGGAGGTGGCCATCCGCCACCCGGGCCTGCGCATCTGCCTTGCCCACTTCGCCTGGCCCTGGGTGCGGGAGATGGTGATGCTGATGATAAAATACCCAAACGTCTACACCGACACCGCCCTGCTCTATGTGGATTCCCCCGAGGAGCAGATGATGGAGCTGTTCACCAAAGACATGGGCCCCATGTGGTTCGAGCGGTGCTTTCCCCGGCAGGTGATGTTCGGCTCCAACGGGCCCCGCTTCCGCGCCTTCAAGCTCAAGCGGGCGCTGGACAAGGTGCCCATGCGGGAGTTCGCCCGGGAGAATCTCTACTGGAAAAATGCGCTGCGTTTTCTCAGCGGCGGGGAGGTGTGAGTCATGGTCGTGCTGAAGACCATCCGGCATTTGAGCAAGGATGTGGAAGAGTATTTCAACATCACCCGGCAGGTGCACGACATCGTGCGCCAGAGCGGCGTGAAAAACGGTCTTGTGGCGGTCATCACCGCCCACACCACCACCGGCATCCTGGTGAACGAGGCGCTGCCCTGCGTGGAGGCGGATATTTCGGAGATGCTGGAAAAAACAGTTCCGCTGGAAGCGCCCTATCTCCACGCCCATTTCCTGCCCACCTACGGCGCCACCAGCAACAACTCCCAGGGGCATCTGAAAAGCGTGCTCACCGGCAACCACTGCCTGTTCCCCGTCATCGACGGAGAGATCGTCTGCGGCGGGGCGCAGGACATCTATCTGGCGGAGTTCGACGGCCCCCAGCTGCGCAAGGTGTATGTGGAAGTGATGGGGGAGTGACGGCCCCATGAAAACGATTTTGTGCTTCGGAGATTCCAACACCTTCGGCAGCGTGCCCGGCACCGGCGGGCGCTACGGGCGGCAGGTGCGCTGGCCCTGCCGCATGGAGCGGCTCTTGGGCGAAGGATACGAGGTGGTGGCGGAGGGCCTTCCCGGCCGCACCACCGTCTTCACCGACTACATCGAGCCGTACCGCGCCGGCATCGAGCAGATCGTCCCGGCGGTGCAGAGCCACGCGCCCGACGCGCTGGTCATCATGCTGGGCACCAACGACACCAAGGCCCGCTATCATGTGAGCGCCGCGGAGATAGGCTTCGGCATGGAGGAGCTGCTGCTGCGCCTGCGCACGGCGTATCCCTTTTCCGATGTGCCGCAGGTGGTGCTTGCGGCGCCCGCGCCGCTTCGCTGCGCGCCGGGGGCGGAATTCTCCGCCGAAAGCGTGGAGAAGTCCCGGCTCCTTGCCCCCATCTATGAGGACATTGCCCGGCGGTTCGGCTGCGCCTTCTTCGACGCGGGCGCGTTCGCGGCCCTGGGGCAGGACGGCGTCCACTTCACCCCGCAGGACCACGAGGAGATGGCCCGGCGGGCCGCGGCCGCCGTCAGAGCGCTGTTCGAATGAAAGAAAAAAGCCTGTTCCGGCTGTGCCGGAACAGGCTTTTGCAAAAGGGCGGGATTCAGATGTTGAACACGAAGCGGCTGCCCACGATGTACTGCCGCCCGATCACCAGCGGCTTGCCCTCGCCGTCCAGGAAATAGGCGTTCATATAGAACATGGGGTCGCCGGTGATGACGCTCAGGTAAGAGGCCTGCTCCGAGGAGGCGCGCACGATCTCCAGCGTGCAGGACACGGTGGATTCCGGGCGGCGGCCGTAGCGGCTCTCCAGATAGTCGAACAGGGAGGCGTTCGTCAGGTCCTCGTAGGCGGTGAGAAGCCCCTTGAAGGGCTCGTAGGGGAAGAAGTTGTTCTCCAGCATGATGGGCTCGCCGTCCGCCGTGCGCACCCGCTGCAGAAAGATCACATCCGACTGGGGCGGCAGGCCCAGAAAACGCACTTCGTCCGAGCGGGCGGGGCAGCGCAGAATGTTCACCACCTGGGCGCCCGGCTCCATGCCGCAGGCGCGGCAGGCCTCGGAAAAGCCCATCACGTCCTTGTCCTGGGTGATCTTGCGGATGACCTTGGGCTGGCTGACATAGGTGCCTTTGCCCTGCTTTTTCACAAGATAGCCCTCGCTGCAAAGTTCCTCCACCGCGCGGCGCACCGTGATGCGGCTGACGTGATACAGCTCGGACAGTTCCGACTCGGAGGGGATCTTTTCATCCGTGGCATATTTGCCTTCCGTCAGCGCGGCCTTGATGTCCTCCATCAGCTGCTGATACAGCGGAATGAGCGAATCCTCGTTGAGTTGAAAATCCATGGTTCGGGTTCCTGCCTTTCGCCCCGCGCCCACGGCGCAGGAAGTTAGTATACAATATTCTATCGTATTTTGCTGAATGTTTCAAGAAGCGGTTGGGCAGAACGACAAATTGCCGTGTTAAATCTGAAAAAAACTGGTGGATTGTGTTATAGATATGTTATATTATGTAACATAACGTTATAAAACAGCATGGAGGGAAAACAATGTCATTTCTCAAGGAACTGTTTAAAACGGAAAAACCCATCATCGGCCTGCTGCACCTCAAACCGCTGCCGGGCGACCCCTTTTATGCCCCCGGCGGCAGCATGGACGATGTGATCGCCTGCGCCCGGGCGGACCTGGACGCGCTGCAAAAGGGCGGGGTGGACGGCGTGCTGGTGACCAATGAGCTCAGCCTGCCCTATGAGAAAAAGGTGTCCGGCGTCACGCTGGGGGCCATGGGCATGGTGGTGGGGGCGCTGCGGGAGCAGTTCCGGGTGCCCTTCGGCGTGGAGGCCATCTACGACGGCGACGCCACCATGGAGCTGTGTGCCGCCACCGAGGCCGACTTCACCCGCTGCCTGTTCACCGGCGCGTGGGCGGGCGACCTGGGCCTTGTGGACCGGGACGTGGCCAAAACCCTGCGGCTCAAAGCCGCCCTGCGGCTGGACGCGCTGAAACTGTTCTACTTCGTCACCAGCGAGGGCGAGGTGTATCTGAACGACCGCTCCACGGTGGACATCACCAAGAGCATGCTGTTCAACTGCCGGCCGGATGCGCTGGTGGTGGGCGGCGCGGCGGCGGGGGTGGGCCCCGGCGGCGAGCTTCTGGAGCAGGTGCGCGCCGCCGCCGGAAAGGTGCCGGTGGTGTGCGGCACCGGCTGCCGCAGAGAGACGGTGGCGCAGATCCTTCAAAACTGCGACGGGGCCTTCGTGGGCACCACCTTCAAAAAGGACGGCGTGTTCGAAAACCGGGTGGATGAACAGCGGGTGAGGGAGTTCATGGACGCGGTGAAAGCGATGCGGGGGGATGCGTGATGAAATACTTTATGGGCATCGACGTGGGCACCAACGAGACCAAAGGCGTGCTCATCGACCAGACCTGTGCCATCGTGGCTTTCGCCAGCCGCGGGCACGAGCTGCTGAATCCCCGGCCCGGCTTTTTTGAGCATGACGCGGAGGGCACCTGGTGGGGCGATTTCTGCGCCGTCTCCCGCCAGCTGCTGCGGGAGAGCGGCGTGTCCGCCGCCGACGTGGGCTGTGTGGGCCTCTCGGCACTGGGGTGCGACTGCGTCCCGGTGGACGCCGAGGGCACGGCGCTGTGCAATGCCATCCTCTACGGGGTGGACAGCCGCAGCCACAAGGAGATCGAATGGCTCTATGACTATTACGGCAGGGAAGAGGCCGAGCGGCTCTACGGCCACGAGCTCTGCTCCTCGGACATCGCCCCTAAAATTCTGTGGGTGAAGAACAACCTGCCCCAGGTCTACGCCAAAACGGCCAAGTTTCTCACCGGCTCCTCCTACCTCTGCGCCAAGCTGACGGGGGAGTACACCATCGACCGCTATCTGGCCGAGGATTTCGCGCCGCTCTATGACCTGAAGCGCGACACGGTGGACGAGGAGCACTGCGGCCTCTACTGCCGGCCGGACCAGCTGGCCCGGGTGATGAACGCCACCGACGTCGCCGGCACGGTGACGGCAAAGGCGGCGGCCCAGACCGGCCTTGCCCAGGGCACCCCGGTGCTGGTGGGCACGGGGGACTCCGGGGCGGAGGCCATCTCCACCGGCGTGTTCCGCCCGGGAGACATCATGGTCCAGATGGGCTCCAGCTGCTACTTCGTCTACCTCACCGACCATCTGCTGAACGAGCCCCGGCTGTGGCCCGGCACCTTCATCATCCCGGGGGTCTATTCGGTGTGCGCGGGCACCAACACCGCCGGCACCCTGACCCGGTGGATGCGGGACGAGTTTTACAAGGACGCCCTGGCCGCCGAGGCGGCGGGGGGCGAAAACGCCTACACCGCAATGGTGCGGGAGGCGGCGGCCATCCCCGCCGGCAGCGAGGGACTGGTGTGCCTGCCCTACTTCGCGGGCGAGCGCACCCCTCTGAACGACCCCTTTGCCAAGGGAGTGTTCTTCGGCCTTTCGGTCAAGCACACCCGGGCCCACATGGTCAAGGCCGGGCTGGAGGGCATCGCCTACACCATCGCTGCCCACCTGGACCTTCTGGAAAAGGAGCACGGCGAGCCGCTGCGCCGCATCATGGCGGTGGGCGGCGGCACCAAGAACCCCGTATGGCTGCAGGCGGTGGCGGACGTGACCGGCCGCCAGATCTGCACCGCAAAGGTGACGGTGGGCGCGGCCTTCGGCGATGCCATCATGGCGGCGCTGGCGGGCGGAGCCTACGCGGATTGGGACGAGCTGGCAAAGGTCATCACCGCCGACCGGGTCATCTGCCCGGACATGCAGGCCCACGCCGTCTATGAAAAGCAGCGGGTGGTGTTCAACGAGCTGTATGCCCGCAACCGGGACCTGATGAAGAGCCTGTGACGGGGCGGAAAGGAAGATGTGAAAATGGAACAGTGCGAATTGTGCGGCCGGCGGGAAGGCGTGCGGGAGGCCGCCGTCTATCTGGACGGCGAGAAAAAGACCGTGCCGGTGTGCGCCCCCTGTGTGTATGAGGCCATGCGCAAGAACCGCTACGGCCTCGGCTTCGGCCTGGGGCTGCAGCTGTGCTGGTTCGTGGTGGCAGGGCAGGGCCTGTTCAGCGTGGCGGGGGCCTTTGCCGCGGTGATGGCGGTCTATGGCCTTGTCCGCCTTGTGCTGTTGCTGGCGGCGCATCTGGCGCTCCGGGCGGGCGGGGAGAAGCCCGTGCCCGACTGGGTCTGGAAATACGCCATGGCCCAGGCTGTGACCGAGGACGCCCTGCGGGACGCTTTTTCAGAGAAAATATGCAACGTGAAGGTGCAGACGCCCCGGGAATACGAGCGCACTCACACCGCAAAATAACGGGCCTGTCCGGCCTGCGCGGACAAAGTGTAAAACCGCTTTTTACAAAACGTCAAAAAATGAACCGAATATTTATAATAAACTCTGAAAATGACCCGACAGGGTTGACGAAGGTAATAACACGTTATATTCTATATATAACGTTATAATACAACTTAGAACGTTGTATTATGGCCCTGCGGGGCGAATCTTTAAGGAGGGTATCGTATGCAGAAAAAGAAGAAATTCGAACTGCCTCATGTCTATACGATCGCGTTCTTGCTGATCATCCTGTTCGCGGTGTTGACATGGATCGTTCCTTCGGGCCAGTTCGAGCGCACCGAGATGGAAACGGCCGCCGGCACCCGTGAGGTCGCGGTGGCGGGCACCTATCAGGAGGTGCCCAAGGTGGACGAGGAGGGCAATGACCTGCGGCAGGGCCTTGCCGAAGTCCTGATGGCGCCCACCCGCGGCATTCAGCAGGCCAGCGACGTGGTGGCTTTCGTTCTGCTGATCGGCGGCTCCTTCGCCATCCTCACCAAGACCAACGCCATCAACGCCGGCATGAGCCGCGTCATCAAAAAGCTCAAGGGCAAGGACATCCTGCTCATCCCCGTTGTGATGATCCTGTTCAGCATCGGGGGCACCACCTTCGGCATGTCGGAGGAAGCCCTTCCGTTCTATGCCATCTTCATGCCCATTATCATGAGCCTGGGCTATGACTCCATGACCGCCTTCATGGTCTGCTTCCTCGGGCCTCAGATGGGCTACATCGGCTCCACCGTCAACCCCTTCAACGTGCTGATCGCCCAGGGCGTTGCGGGCATCCAGGGCAACCCCCAGCTGTGGTTCCGCTTCATCCAGTACGCGGTGTTCACCGCCAGCGGCATCGTCTGGGTCATGATGTATGCCCGCAAGGTGAAGAAGAACCCCACCTGCTCCATCACCTACAAGGACGACTTTGCCAAGCGTGAAGAGTTCGCCGTGGAGGGCGTCAATGCGGACATGCCCTTCACCCTGCGCCAGAAGCTGGTGCTCATCGTGTTCGCCGTGGGCATGGGCGTCATCGTCTGGGGCCTGGTGACCAAGGGCTGGTACATGGACGAGATCAGCATGGTCTTCCTGGCCATCGGTCTGTTGTCCGGCATCGTGGGCGGCCTCGGCGAGAAGGAAATGGCCGAGGAGTTCGTGAAAGGCATGGCGGACTTCGTCTACGCCGCTGTGATCATCGGTATCGCCCGCGGCATCCTGGTGGTGGCCGAAGGCGGCATGATCATCGACACCATCCTGAACGCCCTCGCCAATCTGCTGGCCGGCGTGCCCGCCGCGGTGTTCACCACCATGATGTACTTCGCCCAGGCGTTCCTGAGCATCCTGGTGCCCTCTTCCTCCGGCCTGGCCGCTCTGACCATGCCGGTCATGGCTCCGCTGACCGACCTGATGGGCGTCAACACCGAAGCCTCTGTCACCGCTCTGTGCATCGCCAACCAGACCATGAACACCATCAGCCCCACCGCCGGCATGACCGTTGCCGGTCTGGCGGTGTGCAAGATCAGCTTCCCCCAGTGGTGGAAGACCTGCTGGAAGTTCATGATCGTGGTTGTGGTCGTGGGCATCGTGTTCACCGCCATCTCCGGCATGCTTCCCGCCTGACCGGGGCAAACCATCCGATCCCTTGTCCCCCGGGTGCGGCGCTCTCGCCGCACCCGGGGGCTTTTTTTGCCCGCGGCAGGGGAGAAGGGGCGGACTGGCACCTTTGGCTCCCCTTATAAATAAGGAGTATAAGAGGAGCCGCTGCGGGGAAAAAGCGGAGGCCCTTTTCAGAAAAATGTACATTTCCTGATTTTGGCCTTCCATTTTTTGTTTCGGGAAAAACTGCCAAAATGCATCCTGCGTGAACAAACGTGTATATTATTTAACAACAGTTCCCGCATTTGGTTTTATCAGGTGACGGGTTTATTCATTTATTCACGGAATTTGGAATTTTATGCGCTTTCTTTGAGTAAAGTGCTGAAAAATTTTCCCATACCGGGCAATAAAGTTGGCAAAATCGTACAATTTGTGATATAATAAAAGTCCAATGAGGGGCCTTCGAAAGGGTTATTATAATGGCAGATCATGAACTTGGTTCCACTTTCGCGCGGGTGGCATCCAAAATCCACATTCATGTACATTTTAAAAGTAGGAGAAGCTATGAAAGGTATTTGTGTTCGCAGTGAGATCAATCCTCTGAAGAAAGTCCTTCTTCACCGCCCCGGCAGGGAGCTGCTGAATCTGACCCCCGATCGTCTTCCCGAGCTTCTTTTTGATGACATCCCCTTCCTGAAGGTCGCTCAGCAGGAGCATGACGCCTTCGCCCAGATCCTGCGGGACAACGGCACCGAAGTGGTCTATCTGGAAGACCTGATGACCGACGTGCTGAACCTGCACCCCGAACTGGTCGAGCCCTTCCTGTATCAGTGGCTGTTTGAAGGCAACATCAAGACCAAGCGTTGGCAGGATAAGCTGTATGACTACCTGATCAACAACTTCAAGGGCAAGGCCCTGGTCGAGAAGACCATGGAAGGCATCACCCTGAAAGAGATGGGCGGCGCTTCCGCTTACTCCCTGCAGGACCTGATCGCCCCCGCCGACGACCTGATCATCGATCCCATGCCTAACCTGTACTTCACCCGCGACCCGTTCGCCTCTGTGGGCACCGGCGTGTTCCTGCACAAGATGCGTTTCCCCACCCGCTGCCGTGAGACCATCTACGCGGACTACATCTTCAAGTATCATCCCGACTTTGAGGGCCTGATCACCCGCTACTACGACCGTGACTTCCACGCCAACATCGAGGGCGGCGACGTGCTGAACCTCACCGAGGACACTCTGGCCATCGGTATCTCCCAGCGCACCAGCCCCGACGCGATCGAGATCGCGGCCCGCAACCTGTTCACCGATCCCAATGCCAAGATCCGCACCGTCCTGGCCTTCGACATCCCGGCCTGCCGTGCGTTCATGCATCTGGATACCGTGTTCACCCAGATCGACGTGGATAAGTACACCGTGCATCCCGCCATCCTGGGCCCCCTGACCGTCTACGAGATCACCCCGGGCAAGGACGATCCCGCCGATCTGCAGATCAAGCGCGTGGATTCCGACCTGGAGCACATCCTGGAGCACTACACCCACGTGGACAAGGTCCATCTGATCTACTGCGGCGGCGACGACCTGATCGCTGCGGCTCGCGAGCAGTGGAACGACGGCTCCAACACCCTGTGCATCGCCCCCGGCAAGATCGTTGTCTATCAGCGCAACGATGTGACCAACGCCATCCTGCGCGACGCCGGCATCACTGTTCTGGAGATGCCCTCCGCCGAGCTGAGCCGTGGCCGCGGCGGCCCGCGCTGCATGTCCATGCCTCTGATCCGGGCAGAATAACAAAAACATCAGAAAAATCAATCTATACTTTCCTTAAGGAGGAAATCACACAATGGGAATCAACATTAGAGGCCGCAGCTTCCTGACCCTGCTGGACTTCACCCCCGAAGAGATCAACTACCTGCTGGACCTGTCCGCCGAGTTCAAGCGGATGAAGAACAACGGTGTTGAGCACAAGTGGCTGACCGGCAAGCAGGTCGTCCTGCTGTTCGAGAAGACCTCCACCCGCACCCGCTGCGCCTTCGAAGTGGGCGCCCGCGACCTGGGCATGGGCGTGACCTTCCTGGATCCCGGTTCTTCCCAGATGGGCAAGAAGGAATCCCTGGCCGACACCGCCAAGGTTCTGGGCCGTATGTACGACGGCATCGAGTACCGCGGCTTCAAGCAGTCCGTGGTCGAGGATCTGGCCCGTTACTCCGGCGTGCCCGTGTGGAACGGCCTGACCGATATGTTCCACCCCACCCAGATGCTGGCTGACATCATGACCGCCCGCGAGGAGTTCGGCGATCTGCGCGGCCGCAAGCTGACCTTCTTCGGCGACGCCCGCAACAACGTGGCCAACTCTCTGATGGTCGTCAGCGCCAAGCTGGGCATGCACTTCTGCGCCTGCGGTCCCAAGGACCTGATGCCTTCTCCCGAGCTGGTCGAGAAGTGCCAGGCCGTTGCCGCCGAGACCGGCGCCGTGCTGGAGTTCACCGACGACGTCAAGAAGGGCGCCGAGAACTGCGACATCGTCTACACCGACATCTGGGTCTCCATGGGCGAGCCCGACGAGATCTGGGCCGAGCGCATCAAGCTCCTGCTGCCCTACCAGGTGAACAAGGAACTGATGGCCATGGCCAAGCCCACCGCCATCTTCCTGCACTGCCTGCCCTCCTTCCATGACCTGGAGACCACCGTTGGCCAGGACATCTACAAGAAGTTCGGCCTGCCCGCCATGGAAGTCACCGACGACGTGTTCCTGGGCAAACAGGCCCGTCAGTTCAACGAGGCTGAGAACCGTATGCACACCATCAAGGCTGTGATGTACGCGACTCTGAAGTAAGACTATGGGTAAGAGAATCGTAGTGGCGCTGGGGGGCAACGCCCTTGGAAATACCCCCGAAGAGCAGCTGAAGCTGGTGCAGGAGACCGCCAAGCCCATCGTGGACCTGGTGGAAAAAGGCTACGAGGTCATCATCGGCCACGGCAACGGCCCCCAGGTGGGCATGATCAACCTGGCCATGGAGTTTTCCGCCAACAAGGGCGGCAACACCCCGTATATGCCGTTCCCCGAGTGCGGCGCCATGACCCAGGGCTACATCGGCTATCACCTGCAGCAGGCCATCCAGGCCGAGCTGAACGCCCGCGGCATCCGCAAGCCCTGCGCCACCGTGGTCACCCAGGTGGTCGTGGACGAGAAGGATCCCGGTTTTGCCAAACCCACCAAGCCCGTGGGCAGCTTCTACACCAAGGAAGAGGCCGACGCCATCGCCGCTGAGAAGGGCTTCATCTTTGTGGAGGACTCCGGCCGAGGCTACCGCCGGGTCGTTCCTTCCCCCATCCCTCAGCGCATCGTTGAGCTGGACGTGGTGGAGCAGCTGGTGTCTGCCGGCGCCATCGTGATCACGGTGGGCGGCGGCGGCATCCCCGTGGTGGAGACCGAGACCGGCCTCAAGGGTGTGGCGGCCGTCATCGACAAGGACCGTGCCAGCGCTCTGCTGGCCCGGGACGTGAAGGCTGACGAGCTGATCATCCTCACCGCTGTGGACCGCGTGTGCATCAACTTCAACAAGCCCGACCAGCAGGAGCTGCCCTCCATGACGCTGGCCGAGGCCGAGGAGTACATCGGCCAGAAGCAGTTCGCGCCCGGCAGCATGCTGCCCAAGGTGCAGTCCTGCATGGAATTTGTCAAAGGCAACACCAACGGCGGTGTTGCGCTCATCACCTCCCTTGCCCGGGCGGCGGACGCTCTGGAAGGGAAAACCGGTACCATCATCAAACCGTAATCTTCCGAAATAGTAAAAATCGCTTTACGAAAAGAGGAGAAATAGTATGGGCAACAAGAAAAAACGCCGTTCGCTAAGCACATTTGCGATCCTGATCGTTGTGCTTCTGCTCGTGTCCGCCGCCACCTGGCTGGCCAGCGGTCAGACCTACACCGACGCTGAGACCGGTGAGCAGGCCGTCGTGGTCGGTGCGAGCCTCAGCGACATCCTGATGGCTCCCATCGGCGGCTGGCATGACGCCGGCGACGTTATCGGCTTCGTGTTCTGCCTTGGCGCCTTCCTTTCCATCCTGAACGCCACCGGCGCTCTGGAGACCGGCATCCATGTGCTGGTGAAAAAACTCCACGGCAAAGAGCTGGCTCTGGTTTGGATCCTGATGTTCCTGTTCTCCGTGGGCGGCACTACATACGGCATGGGTGAGGAGACCGTTGGTTTCTACATCCTGCTCGCAGCCACCATGATGGCCGCCGGCTTCGACCCGCTGGTCGGCGCCGCGACGGTTCTGCTGGGCGCCGGCTCCGGTGTTCTCGGCTCCACCATCAACCCCTTCGCCACCGGCGCTGCTGTTGCCGCTGCCGGCGTGGAAGTGAACATGGGCATCGTGTACGTCGAGGCCATCATCCTGTGGCTGGCCACCTACTTCATCTCCGCACTGTTCGTTACCCGTTACGCCAAGAAGGTCAAGGAGGGCAAGGGCTCCATCCTGACCGCCGATCAGCTGGACGAGTGCAAAAAGGCTTACGGCTCCTCCACTGAGATCGACGCCAACGTCAAGCTCACCGGCCGCCAGAAGGGCGTGCTCGTGATCTTCGGCCTGTCCTTCGTGGTCATGATCCTGGGCTTCATCCCCTGGGGCTCCCTGAACGAGGGCATCTACAACACCCTGAGCTTCTCCCACTGGCTCACCGGCAACGGCTTTGGCGACTGGTGGTTCGATGACGCCGCCACCTGGTTCCTGCTCATGGGCCTGCTGATCGGCCTGATCGGTCTGGAAGACAAGAGCAAGCTGATGCCCTGCATCGTGGCCGGCTTCGCCGACATGATCAGCGTCAACCTGGTCATCGCTCTGGCCCGCGCCACCACCGTTATCATGAGCACCACCGGCCTGGGCACCTGGCTGGTCGAGGCTTCCGTCACCGCGCTGTCCGCTTCCGGCCTGCCGGCTCCTGCCTTCGGCGCTCTGGACTACCTGCTCCACATCGGCCTGAGCTTCCTGGTTCCTTCCTCCTCCGGCCTGGCGAGCCTGTCCGCCCCGATCGTTTCGCCGATCGTTGCCGGCATGGGCTGGTCCGTGGAGACTTCCATCATGATCAACGTCGCTGCCAACGGCCTGGTCAACCTGTTCACCCCCACCTGCGGCTTCATCATGGGCGGTCTGGCTCTGGCCCGCGTGCCCTACGAGACCTGGCTGAAGTGGGCTGGCAAGCTCCTGGCCATCATCGCTGTGGTCGCCGGCGTGGTCCTGACTGTGGCTATGCTCGTGCTGAGCTGATGATGCTCTGAGCAAGTAAATCTTACTCCCTCATTTCATAGGAAAACCGGCCGTATATCCCGCGTATACGGCCGGTCTTTCCTGTTTCTTTCTGCAAACTCTCAGAAAAGGCGAAGGTGATGCATTTTGAACAGACTGATAACCCTTCAGGAGAATCTTTCCGACGCATACGATCCGGTCACGATCTGCTCCTTTGACTACGAGGCCATCCAGGCGGCCACCAAGCCCCTGATCCACCAGTCCGCCCGCTTTTTGTACATCAAAAAGGGCAAGGGCGTCATCGAGATCAGCGGCGTGCGCTACGACATCCGGCCCAACATGCTGGTGGCCATCACCCCCTGGACCATCTCGGAGATCACCGAGGTGACCGCGCCCATCCAGCTGATGCGGATCGTCTACGACTACCAGGACATAAACTCCGTTCTGAAGGGTGTATCCGGTCTGGAAGAAGACAGCTCCGAGCTGCTGCAGTTTTTGTCCATGGAGCCGGTGGCCTATCTGGACTCCATCCAGACAGACTACATCGACCTTCTGGCAGAGCAGCTGCGCGCCGAACTGGGCGTGGAGTCCACCCACAGCGCTCCCACCGCCCAGCCTCTCTCTCAGCTGTATGTCACCAACAAACTCATCGAACTGATGATTTTGTACCGGCGGTACGTGATGGCCGTCCGGGGCGAAAAGGACTACGAAAAGGGCATTTCCCAGGAGAACACCATCCTCAGCTACATCTATGCCCACGCCACCGAAAAGCTCACTCTCAGCAGCGTGGCCGGGGCCTTCTTCATCTCCGAGTCCACGCTCTCCAAGCGCATCTCCGACATCACCGGCACCACCTTCACCAAACTGCTCACCAGCATCCGCAACGAAAAGGTCTCTGACTTTTTGGTCTACACCGACCTGACCCTGGACGAGATCGCCGCCCTCACCGGCTTTGTGGATGCCTCCCATCTGTCCAAGCACTTCACCTCCAAGGTGGGCGTGACCCCCATCAAGTTCCGCAAGATCTACGGCAAGTCCAAGACCAAGTTCAACCGCACCAACAAGAACATCGCCTTTGAAATCGCGGACTACATCCACCAGAACTACGCCCAGGAAAAACTGAGCGCCGGTGAGGTGGCGTCCAAGTTCGGCATCTCGGTGGCCGAGATGAACCGCCTGATGCTCTATTACTCCACCATGAACTTCGAGGCGCTGCTCAACTTCGTGCGCATCAACCGCGCCTGTGAGCTGCTGGCCTCCACCGATTACTACGTCATCGACGTGGCCTTCGAGGTGGGATACAACAACATCAAGACCTTCAATATCAACTTCTTCAAGTACAAGGGGATGACCCCCTCGGACTTCCGAAACCGCATCACGCTGCAAAAATCCGACGGCAGCGAAACAGGCAAAACCAAGAAAAAAACCACCCGCAAGCCCGAAGAAGAGGAGTAAAACGTGCCTTTTGGGGCTTGAGATGCAACAATATGCAATTTTTTGAATCTATTGTGCATGGACATTCCTCGTTTTCTGTGATAATCTATATCGAACGAGTGCATTTCTTGCAATGGTCCATCGTTGACCTGGCCGCGAGAGAAGGCCGTGGAGGTACCCCATGAGGGAAGAACGCCAGAAAATGATACTGGAGCTGATCCTCACGCAGCCCGTGGAGACCCAGCAGCAGCTGATGGAGCTCCTGCGGCAGCGGGGGTTCCACTGTACCCAGGCCACCCTGTCCCGGGACATCCGGGCTCTGCATTTGTATAAATCCAGCGTACCGGGCGGCGCGTCCCGCTATGCGGTCAATGCGCTGGACGCCGTCAGCGAGAACAAAGACAAGCTGACGAGCATCGCCCGTCTGGGCATCTGTTCCTTTGACAAGGTCGACAATTTCATCGTGATCAAGACCCTTCCGGGCATGGCCAAAGCGATCTGCACCTGTGTGGATGTGCTGGACGACAGCGAGCGCCTGGTGGGCCGCGTGCCCGGCAACAACACGGTGCTGGTGGTCATGCGAGGTCCGCAGGAAGCGGACGACATGTGCAAAACGCTGGAAGAACTGGTGGCAAGAAAGGCCTGAGCCTTTCCCGCCCCGGATATCGCAAACTCGTTCATTTGGGAGGAAAGTACCTGTATGAGCAATTTCGAAGGAAAAATCTATGACGTTACCAAACAGGCCGTGAAGGAAGTCTACGGCCTGGACGTGGGGCCCGACACCCTGGTGGTGGAAGTTCCCCGCAACAAGGACAATGGCGACTACGCCACCGGCGTTGCCATGAAGCTGGCCCGCGAGCTGCACAAGAACCCTGTGGAGATCGCCGAGGCCATTGCGGCAAAGCTGCGCGAGCTGCTGCCCGAGGCCGAGTCCGTCATGGTGGCGAAGCCCGGCTTCATCAACTTCAAGCTGAGCAGCGAGGCGCTGACCAGCCTGATCAACCAGGTCCTGGACCAGGGCGACAACTACGGCCAGAATGAATCCGGCAAGGGCGTGCGCATCCTGGTGGAATGGGTGTCCGCCAACCCCACCGGCGACCTGCACTGCGGCCATGCCCGCAACGCCGCCTGGGGCGACTCCATCTGCCGCCTGCTGGAAAAGAGCGGCTACGACGTGCTGCGTGAGTTCTATGTGAACGACGCCGGCAACCAGATCGTCATGCTGGGCGAGTCCCTGGTGTCCCGTTACTTCGAGTACTTCGGCAAGGAGTATCCCCTGCCCGAGAACGGCTACCACGCCGACGACGTGAAGCAGATCGCCCAGGACATCGCCAAGGAAGACGGCGACAAGTGGCTGACCGCCGACGCCAACGAGCGCCTGCACTACTTCATGCAGCAGGGCATCGACCGCGAGCTGGCCAAGATCGACCGCGACCTGAAGCTTTACCGCGTGAACATCACCTCCTGGATGCACGAGACCTTCTTCTATCAGAATGATATGAAGCGCATCAAGGACTGCCTGAAGATGATGGACGACAAGGGCCTGCTGTACGAGAAGGACGGCGCTCTGTGGTTCAAGAGCACCGACTACGGCGACGACAAGGACCGCGTGCTGCGCAAGAGCGACGGCACCCTGTCCTACCTCACCCCGGACATCGCCAACCACGTCTACAAGATGGAGCGCGGCTACCCCGTCATGGTCGACCTGTGGGGCGCTGACCACCACTCCTACGTGACCCGTATGCAGGCGGCCCTCACCGCTCTGGGCTATCCCAAGGGCACCCTGTCTGTGGAGCTCATCCAGATGGTCCGCATGGTGGAGAACGGCGTCGAGGTCAAGATGAGCAAGCGTACCGGCAACGCCATCACCCTGCGCGAGCTGTGCGAGGACGTGGGCGTGGATGCCGCCCGCTGGTTCTTCGTCTCCAAGGACATCACCACCCAGATGGACTTCGACATCAAGCAGGCTTCCGCCAAGAACTACGACAACCCCGTCTACTACGCGCAGTACGCTCACTCCCGTATGTGCTCCATCCTGCGCAACCCGGAGATCCCCGAGTTCCATCGTGAGGACAGCTATGACCGGCTCACCAACGAGAAAGAGCTGCAGCTGCTCAAGATGATCGGCGAGTTCCCCGGCACTGTGGCCAAGGCTGCCAAGACCCGCAAGCCCAACACCATTGCGGAGTACATCCTGTCTCTGGTGAAGCTGTACCACAGCTACTACAACGTGGTGCATGTGAACAACCCCGACGACCCCGAGCTGACCAACCAGCGCCTGGGCCTGGTCCTCGCCCTGAAGACCACCCTGCGCAACGCTCTGGATCTGCTGGGCGTCGATGCTCCCCAGTCCATGTAACAACCAAAAACAGAGCGCTCCGCCAAGGAGCGGGGCGCTCTTTCCATGCGTCCGTAGCTCAGTTGGATAGAGCGTTCGGCTCCGACCCGGAAGGCCGCTGGTTCGAATCCAGTCGGGCGCACCAAGGTCGCCGCAAGCTTGTGAATCGCTTGCGGCGACCTTTTTGTGAAAAGCCGCGGACACGCCTGTTCCGCCGCGGTCTGCCCCTGCCCGTGCGGGGGCGGCGGGCGGGGAGCCGGGTACTGTTCCGCTCGAAAAAGCTCAGCCGGCCGGCTGGGCTTTTCTCATGCGTCATCGCCGTTCGCGCTGTGCCGCGGGCGGGGAGAGATGTTGTCATAAAAGGCTTTGTGTGCTAAAATAAGAAATAATTGCAGAATTGACGCGGGCGGCATTGCCCGCACCGCGGGATGGTGAAGAGGATGAAACACGAACAGACCATCAATCAGTACCGCAGGGGCATGCTCCTGACGATGCTGGGTCTGAGCATTGCGATCCTGGTGACCGGCACGCTGTTCCTGATGAACGGCTTCGCGATCCAGAACGCCGCCGAGCAGCGCACCCAGAACTGGCTGCTGGATGTTTCGGACCAGATCGCGACTCTGGTGGACAGCCGCCTTTCCCAGTCGATGGAAAGCATGAACATCATTCGGGACAGCGCGGTGCTTCTGGACGAGGAGGCGCTGCCGGAGTTTTTGGCCCGCAAGGCGTCGGTGTCCGGGTTTGACGAGCTGTATCTGGCGGCGAACACAACAGAAGCCGAGAACTGGATCAGGAAGCGCTGCTCCTCGCTGGCGGGCGACGACATGGTGCATGCCGGCACCACCCAGCTGATCATGTCCCGCGAGCCGGAACTGGGCGTCTACTACTCCTCCGGCGAGATCGCGGAGGAGCCGGTGCTGCTGGGCGTCAAGAACGCCAGCCTGCTCACCAGCATGCTCTCCACCCAGAGCTTCAACGGCGAGGGCACGTCCAGGGTCATCACCCGGGACGGCGAACTGCTGGCCGCCGGCGAAAGCAATGAACTGTCCACCCTTCTTCGGGATACCTGGCTGAACGGAACGGAAGAGGAGCGCGCCCAGTTCGGCCAGATGTATGATGACATCCACGCGGGCCGGCCCGGCGTGGCAAGGATCGAAAAAGGCGGCGCGGCGGTGCTGGTGAGCTACATCCCGCTGGTGGCCAACGACTGGTATGTGCTCACCATCATCCCCGCAGACCTGCTGGGCAAGACCATCGACCCGCTGGTGACCGAGAACCTGTGGCTCACCCTGCTGCTGGGCGTCGTTTTCGGCGGCGTGCTCATCGCCATGACCATCCTGCGCCGCCGCTATCAGTCCAGCCTGGAGTACATGGCCTTCGTGGACCCCCTCACCGGCGGCAAGAGCGACGCCCGCTTCCGCTACGACGCGGCGGCGCTGCTGGAAAAGAGCAGCGACTACACCCTTGTCTCCGCGGACATGCAGGGCTTCAAGCTGGTGAACAACATCTATGGCATCGAAGAGGGCAACCGCACCCTGCGCTATCTCTACAACACGCTGAAAAGCTGCCTGCGCCCGGGCGAGCTTATCACCCGCGCCTCCGCCGACCTGTTCTATCTGCTGCTGGAAGGGCAGGATAAGCAGGAGATCGTGCAGCGGCTGCAGGATATGTACAAGAAGGTCAACGCCTTCAACGCGAACCGGGAAAACCCCTATTATCTGGAGCTTCGCTTCGGCGCGGATACGGCCCGGCCCGGCGAGACCGACGTGACTGCCATGGAAGAGCGCAGCAGCACCGCGCGCAAGATCGGCGAGAAGATGTACGGAGAGTGCACCTTCTACGACGCCGAGTGGCAGCGGGTGCAGCTGGAAGAAAAAGAAACGATCAACTGGCTGGACACCTCGCTGCGGGCCGGCGACTTCAAGGTGTATTACCAGCCCAAGGTCCGCCTGGAGGACCGGCGGGTCTCCGGCGCCGAGGCGCTCATCCGCTGGCAGCACCCCAAGCGGGGCATGCTCTCCCCGTCGGTGTTCATCCCGATGCTGGAAAAGTACCGCTTCGTCACCCGCGTCGACCAGTTCGTCTTTGAACAGGTCTGCCGCGACTTGGCCCGCTGGAAACAGCAGGGCAGGGAACTGTGCGCGGTGTCGGTGAATCTCTCCCGCCAGAACCTGGGCTCGCCGGATTTCCTGGAAAAATGCCAGACCATCCGCGACAAATACAAGGTGGACCGGGGCCTCATCGAGTTCGAGCTCACCGAGACCATCCTGCTGGACGACCCCCAGGGCGTGCGCCAGCTCATCGACCGGATGCACGAGGCGGGCTTCGGCTGCTCGCTGGACGACTTCGGCTCCGGCTATTCTTCGCTGGGCCTGCTCAATCAGCTGAATGTGGACGCCATCAAGCTGGACCGCAGCTTCTTTGTGGGCGACAACGACTCGCACCGGGGCCGCTGCGTGGTGGAATCCATCATGAAGATGGCCGGCAAGCTGCACATCAACACCGTGGCCGAGGGCGTGGAGAACATGGAACAGGTGCGTCACCTGCGCCATGCCGCCTGCGACACCGTGCAGGGATACGTGTTCTTCCGGCCCATGCCGGTGGAGGAATTTGAGAACGCCGGCTGGGAAAACGGGCGGCTGAGCTGCGTGGACCCCGAGGGCGCCCTGCTCTCGCCCCAGGCTTCCGAGCGGCGCGAAGACAAAAAACAGAGCAGCATCGTCACCTTCCGCTATACCGGCCGGACGCGGGCAGCATCAGCTTTTCGGCGGCTTTCTCGCCGGTGATGGAGGGAAGAACGGAATTCCCCGACGCCATCGCCTTTTTGCGCAGTTCCGAGATCCTGAACGAGAACGATGAAGAGGACTTCCTGGATATGATGGGCCGCTGCGCCCGGGATGAGATCCCCTGGGTGGAGGGCACGGTGCGCGTTTGTGTGTCCGACGGCGGGTACGAGTGGATGGAACTGCACCTGCAGCGGGTGGAGAGCGAGAACGGCGCGGTGATCGAGGGCGTTCTGGTGAACACCGCGAACTGGCGCAACGAGCTGGACCGCTGGAAGGAGCAGGCCAACCGGGACGGCCTGACCGGCCTGTACAACCGGACTTACTTCGAGCGCAACGTCCACGAGCGGCTCACAAAGGGCAAACTCACCTGTGGAGCGCTGATCTTCATTGACGTGGACGACTTCAAAAAAGCCAACGACGCCCTGGGGCACATGGTGGGCGATGACATCCTGCGCTGCATCGCCCAGCGCATCCAGAGCGTGTTCCGCCACTCCGACGTGGTGGCCCGCTACGGCGGCGACGAATTCGTGGTGTTCGTCTCCAACGTGAACCGGGAAGTGCTGGAAAACCGCCTGGAGCGGCTTTGCACCCTGTTCCGCAATCCCTACCGCAACGGGAACATCCATTACCAGATCATGGGCAGCATCGGCGCATCCCTCTTCCCGGAGCACGGCAGCGACTATGACGCTCTGCTGGCCAACGCGGACGCGGCCCTCTATGAGGCCAAGCGCCGGGGCAAAAATCAGTACCGCATTTTCCACGGAGAAGGTCCGGGAGCAACGTCCCATACGTGATGTGTTTAGGCTCTGCCGGGCGGAGCAGGCTCGCCGCAGCGCGGCGGGCCTGCTTACATATACTTTACTTTACTTTTCACACAGGGCCGATATAATTAACATTAGAGTGAGCGCGCGGGGCGGGATGTGCCCCGCAGAAAAAGGGGGGAAGGGGATGCAGCGTCGATGGCTCTGCGCGCTGCTGGCGGTCTGCGTGCTGTTTCCCGCCTGCGGCGCGGGCGAAGGCAGCGCCCCGGCCCCGTCCACCCCGGCCCAGAGTACGGCGGTGTCGGAAGAACAGGCCGGCGGAGGCTATCAGGCCCCGCCCATGGCCGAGGCGGCCTTTGACGCGGCTGCCGCCACCGGCGAAAACGACTGCCTGCTGGACACCAGCCATCTGGCCCAGGGCTATGTGGCGGTGAGCGCCGTGAGCGAAAAACGCCTGAAATTCCAGGTGGTGTTCGGCGACGTGAAATACAACTACGACCTGCCCGGCGACGGCACCCCCATCGTCTGCCCGCTGCAAAGCGGCGACGGGGAATACACCTTCCGGGTGATGGAGAACGTGGCCGACACCCAATACAGCGAAAAGTACGCCCGCACCGAGCAGGTGCAGCTGGCCAGCGAGCTGGAGCCGTTCCTGCGGCCCAGCTGCTATGTGAACTACGCCGCCGGCGACGACTGCGTGGCGCTGGCCGGGCAGCTGGCGGCGGGCGCGGCGGACGAGGCGGGCATGGTGTCCGCCGTCTATGCCTACATCGTGGACCACATCGCCTACGACACCCCCAAGGCCGAGACCATCGGCACGGGCTATCTCTCCGACGCGGACGAGACCCTGGCCACCGGCAAGGGCATCTGCATCGACTACGCGGTGCTGGCCGCGGCCATGCTCCGCAGCCAGGGGGTGCCCACCAAGGTCATCACCGGGGCTATGTGGCCCCCAACGACCTCTATCATGCCTGGAACATGATCTGGCTGGAGGAGACCGGCTGGATCACCGTCAAGATCGAGGTGGACCGGGAGACCTGGACCCGGGTGGACCTGACCTTCGCTGCGGGCGGCGCCGACGCGGAATTCATCGGCGACGGCAGCAACTACCGGGAGTACAAGACCTATTGACCGCGGGCCCCGTGGCCGGCGCGCATCGTATGGGAAAGGAAGAGGCATCATGGCAAAACGGGAACTTGACGCGCTGGCGGTGAGCGCCCTGTGCGAGAATCTGGCCCTGCTGCTGGGGGCGGGCATCCAGCTGGACGAGGCCGCAGGCCTGCTCAGCGAGGACAGCGCGGCGGGCCCCTTCAGGGAGGCCGCCCGCACCATGCAGAAGGCGCTGCTGCTGGGCGAGAGCCTGTCCTCTGCGGTGGAACAGACCGGCGCGCTGCCCGGCTACGCCGTGCGCATGATCGCAGCCGGCGAAAAGGCGGGCCGCACCGAGGCGGTGCTGAACAGCCTCGCCCGGTATTATGCGTCTCAGGCGCGCCTGCAAAAGAAACTGCGCAGCGCCGTGGTCTATCCCGCGGTGCTGCTGGGCCTGATGGCCGCCATCCTGGCGGTGCTGCTGGCCTGGGTGCTGCCGGTGTTCACCGGCGTGTATGAGGGCCTTGTGGGTGACATCGCCACCAGCAGCTACGGCTATATCCGTCTGGCCTACTGGGTGGGCGGCGTGGCGCTGGCGTCACGCTGGTGCTGGCCGTCCTGGTGGCGGCGGGGGCTGTCCTGGGCCGCACCGCCGCGGGCCGCGCCCGGTTGAGCCATGTGTTCCAGCGGCTGCCCCTCACCGCCGCGGCCAGCCGCAAGCTGGCGGTGGCACGCCTTGCGGGCGCGCTGGACATCTTTATCGCCAGCGGCCTGGACGCCGACACCGCCATGGAGGCCGCCGAGGGAATGGTGGACCACACCGGCCTGCACGCGGCCATCACCGCCGCCCGGGGCCAGATGGCCCAGGGCTCCGGCCTTGCCACGGCGGTGCACGACCAAAAGCTTTTTGAGCCCCTGTATGCCCGGATGCTGCTCAGCGGCGAGCGCAGCGGCAAGACCGAGCAGGTGCTCGCCCGCCTCACCAGCCTGTTCACCCAGGACGCGGACGACGAACTGGACCGGGTGGTGGACATGGTGGAGCCGGCGATCTCGGCCTTCCTCACCGTGGCGGTGGGCATCACCCTGCTGTCGGTGATGCTGCCGCTCATCGGCATCCTCGGCACGGTGGGATAAGGAGGCGTTTCCATGTATCACGACCGAACGCCTCTTGCCCGCGGCAGGCTGCTGCTGCGTGTGCTGCTGGCGCTGGTGCTGGCGGCGGCGCTGGCTCTGGGCTGCGCCTGGGGCCTTGGCCGCGTGGGCACCGACCTGGACGGCCAGGGCGCCGCAGCGCTGAGAAACGCCGTGCTGCGCAGCGCCGTCCAGTGCTACGCGGTGGAGGGCTATTACCCCAAGGACCTGGATTATCTCACCGACCATTACGGCCTGCAGATCAACCACGACCGCTACATCGTGGTCTATGAGGCGTTCGCCTCCAACCTGCCGCCGGAGGTCACCGTGCTGCAAAAATGACCGGCCTCACAGGCCGCTGAGTGAAAGGAGGGCATCCCATGCATCGTTCGTCCGGCCGGGCAACACCGGCGTTTTCCCTGGCGCTGTTCATGCTGATGCTGGGCTGCATCCTCTGGCTCACCGCCCTGGGCGCCGGGCTCTACGGCAGCCTGGAAGCCAGCCGGACCGCCAACGAGCAGACGCGGGCGGCGCTGGGCAGCCTTGTGGCCCGGGTGCGCTCGGGCGACGCCGCCGGCGCGGTGCGGCTGGACAGCGGCCCCGAAGGGGACATGCTGGTTTTGACCGAACAGGAAAGCGGCTATGAGTTCCGCATCTATCTGGCGGACGGCTGGCTGATGGAGCAGTTCTGCGCCGCCGACGCCGCCACCGACCCGGAGGCCGCCCAGCCGCTGGCCCCGGCACAGGAGTTCACCGCCCAGTGGGCCAGCCCTGCGCTGCTGCGCCTCACGGTAGACGGAAACACCGCTGACGCGGCGCTGCGCAGCGCCGGGGGAGGTGCGGCATGAACCGGCACAGATCCATGGCTTTTTATGTGGAATGCCTGCTGCTCACGGTGTTCCTGCTGGGGCTGACCGCGGTGCTGGCCCAGCTGTTCAGCGCGGCCCGCACGCAGGCGCTGGAGGCCCGCCGCCTCACCGACGCCCAGCGTCTGGCCCAGAATGTGAGCGAAGAATTCTATGCCGCCGCGGATGAGGCGGATTTCCTGCGCCTGGCGGGATTGGAAGAAGCGGATGCCGCGGAGGGCGAAGTGGAGCGCACCGGCCCCAGCGGCGAGGCCTACCGCCTTTCCATGGCGCTGACGGAGCAGCCCCAGACGGCGGGCCGCACCGTCACCCTGCGCCTTGCAGTGCGCACCACTGCGGGCGAGGAGCTCTGCAGCTTTGATTTCGTGCGCTACTGGCCGGACTGACCGGTCGGAAGGGAGGAGGCCCCCATGCGGTATAAAGAACATGCCCATATGCCGGTGCGCTCCGGCGCGCTGACGCTGCTCATTGCGGTGGTGGCGGTGTGTCTGGCGGTGCTGGCGGTGCTGGCTTTCTCCACCGCCCGGGCGGACCTGGCCCTGGCGGAGCGGGCGATGGAGCGCTTTGAGCTGGACGCGGAATGTGAGAACGAGGCCTGGCGCTGGCTTGCCCAGGTGGACACCGCCCTGGCGGAGGGCGCGAGCCTGCCCGGCGGCCTTGCGGCAGACGAACAGGGCGTTCTGGAGACCGTGATAGAAGGAGAGGAAGGTCGCCGCCTGACGGTGCGCCTCGTCCTTGCGGAGGACGGCGGCTGGCGCATCGACTCCTGGCAGCTGAGCCAGGAATGGCAGGCGGATGAGAGCCTGGATCTGTGGGACGGCAGTTTTTGACAGAAGGTGAGGAGAGGGAACATGGAGATCACCGACATTCTCAAGCGGGCGCTGGATCTGGGTGCCTCGGACATTTTCGTGGTCGCCGGCCTGCCGCTGACCTATAAGATCAGCGGGCGGCAGCGCCGGGAGGGCGAGCCGCTCATGCCTGAGGACACCGGGGCCGTCGTACAGGCCATTTATGCCCTCTGCGGCCGGAATATGGCCCGGGTGGCAGCCGGCGACGCGGACGATGACTTCTCCTTTGCCATCCGAGAGATGGGCCGCTTCCGGGCCAGTGTGCTCCACCAGCGCGGGTCGCTGGCGGTGGTGCTGCGGGTCATCCGCTTCGGCCTGCCCGACCCGGCAGCGCTGTCCATCCCTGAAGAAGTGCTGGTCGCCGCCGATCGGATGAAGGGGCTTGTGCTGGTCACCGGCCCGGCGGGCAGCGGCAAATCCACCACGCTGGCCTGCATGATCGACCGCATCAACCACCGGCGCGAGGGCCACATCATCACCATGGAGGACCCCATCGAATACATCCACCGCCACGGCAAGAGCATCGTGACCCAGCGGGAGATCGGCAGCGATTCCCCCAGCTATCTGGCAGCGCTGCGCAGCGCCCTGCGGGAAAGCCCGGACATCATCCTTTTGGGCGAGATGCGGGACCGGGAGACCATCGAGGTGGCCATGACCGCCGCCGAGACCGGCCAGCTGCTGTTCAGCACCCTGCACACCACCGGCGCCGCCAGCACGGTGGACCGCATCGTGGATGTGTTCCCCGCCAGCCAGCAGAATCAGGTGCGCATCCAGCTGAGCATGGTGCTGCAGGCGGTCATCAGCCAGCAGCTGGTGCCCACCGTGGACGGCGGCCAGACAGTGGCCTTTGAGGTGATGTATTCCAACACCGCCATCCGCACCCTCATCCGGGAGGCCAAGTCCCACCAGATCGATGCGGCCATCCAGGCCGGCGCGGCGGAGGGCATGTGCACCATGGACGCCAGCCTTCTGCGGCTGGTGCAGCAGCAGCGCATCACAAAAGAGACCGCGCTCACCTACAGCGTCCATTACGAAGCCATGGAAAAACGCCTGGCCGCCCTGGCCGCGCTTTGACCGGGCACGAAGGAGGAAACAACGATGAATAACGTGCTTCTTCAAGTGGAAACTCTGGGCGGACTGCGCATCAAAGCAGGGGACAAGGTCCTGCTGGAGCAGGGCGCCCGGATCAACAAGCCTTGGGAACTGCTGATCTTCCTTCTTTTGAATATGGACGAGCCGCTCACCAACGAGCAGATCTGCGAGGCTCTCTGGGAAGACGACGAGGTGGCGAACCCCGCCGGCGCGCTGAAAAACGCCGCTTATTCCCTGCGCAAGCACCTGACGGCGGCGGGCCTGCCCGCCGACTGTGTCATGACCCGGGACCGGGAATACTGCTGGAATCCGGCCACGCCGGTGCAGCTGGATGTGCAGACCCTCAATGCCCTGTTCCGCCAGGGCCGGTCGGAAAAAGACCCCGCGCGCCAGCTGGAGCTTTGCCGCGATTTTCTGGATCAGTACACCGGCGACTTTTTGCCCAGCCTTTCAGGGCGGCGCTGGGTGCTGCCCAAGGCCAGCGCGCTGAGCCAGAAGTATCTGTCGGTGGTGCTGCGTGCCTGCGACCTGCTGCTGGCGGGCGGCGAGCGGAGCAGCGCCCAGGAAGTGCTGGACATCTGCAGCCGGGCCCTGCTGCTGGAGCCCCTCAGCGAGGAGCTGTATCTGCGGCATTTCACCGCCCTCAAGCAGCTGAACATGAAGAACGCCATCCTGAACCATTACCCCATCATTTCCAACATGTTCCTGGACGAGACCGGCGAGGTGCTGGGCCCGGAACTGCAAAGCATTTTCCGCTGGGCCAGCGAAGGCACCAACACGGTGGACGACATCCACCAGATCCAGAAGGACCTGGACGAGGTCACCCGGGACGACCGGCCCATCCGCGGCGCCTATTTCTGCCCCTATGAAGTGTTCAAGCACATGTATCATATGGTAGTGCGCAGCGCCGTGCGGGTGGACAACACGGTGGTCCTGCTGCTGGTGGGGCTGCAGAGCACCGGCGGGCAGGCCATGAGCAAGCAGGAGACCGCCCGTGTGATGCTGCAGCTGCGTGAGATCATCAAGAACACCCTGCGCAAGGGCGACGTGTTCAGCCGTTACTGCCGCAACCAGTATGTGCTGATGCTCTCGGTGCGTCAGCCGGGCGACAGCGGCGTGGTGGCGGAGCGGCTGCTCAAGGGATGGAAGGCTTCCGGCCTCAGCTCCAGCATGCGCATCGACATCTCTACCGGCCTGCCCGAGCCCATCGTGTGACCGGGCATCGGGCCGGGCCCCGGTCACAAAAAGCAGGCGCCGCCGCAGGGGCATGCTGGGGCGAAATCAAAGGGTCGGCAAACTGCTGATTTTTTGGTTAGTAATTTGACGGAAATTATAAAAAAACACCCGTTTTTTTGCCTCTAAATAAGATTCGTTCCGATTTTCCCCCTTAAAGCCGATTTTTTTCACATCCCGCGCAGCTGCGCGAGATTTTTTTGTGACCGGTTTGTGACCGGCGGCTGATATGATGATACCGTAGCGGGCAGTACCCGCTTGTTGTGCTCCCCTTTTTAGGGAGCCGGCACCGCGCATTGTGTCACCGCGTCCGCCGAAGGGCGCGTTGGAAAAGGAGGATCCTTTATGAAGAAAAAGTCAGGAGCGGCTCAGCGGCTTGTCAGCCTGGTGCTCGCGCTTGGGCTGATCTTCACGCTGGCCCCGGCCAGTGTGTTCGCGGGCGACGAAGTCCCTGCGAGCAGCACTGTCACGGCCATCGCGGATGAAGAGCCTGTTGTGGATACCACCGAGCCTGTGGTGGATGACAGCGAGCCCGTGGCGGACAGCACCGAGCCCGCCGAAGAGCCTGCCGTGGAGCAGGATGATTTGAAGCCCGCGAAGGTCGCGGCTCCCGCGCCGGCGGCCTTGGGCAGTGCGTCGCGGGGGCTGGATTTTGGCTTTTCCTACAGTTTCTCTGGCGAATCCAGTGAGAATGTGGAATTGTGGTATTCGACACGAGAAGCTTTGTCGAATGCCACTGAACTCAAAAAGCTGGAACGGGGCCAGTCTACAGAATTCGTGCTGGCGGAATATCGTGCGATCTGCTTCTTTATCAAGGTCCCGGCTGACTATGAGCTGGACCTGGAGAACTGCGAGATTACGAACAGCGGTAATAACATTCAGCAGATTCCTCTGCAGAGCGGTTACGGAGTCGAGTATTTCGTCGAACGCCAGGAGCAGGCAAAGGCGCTGGGCTGCACGCATGGCTTTATCTTTGGTGGCTTAGATAACGTCAAGAACACTACCATCACTCTTAAGACGAAGCCTATTGAGACCACCTATACTATCGGTATGAGCCAGGACTTCGAGTCCACCGGCGTGGATATCGTTGAGGAGCTTCCTGTCGAAGTCAAGAAGGGTGAATCCCTGCAGCTGACCGTCTACGGCCCCAACGACCTTGGCGTGACCAAGCTGATTCAGTCCCTCACCGTTCTGGACGGCACCGAGGAAAAGGCTTTGCAGCTTCCGCTGAACGCGGACGACACCCCGGCGGTTACCCAGCTGAACGGCGGCACGGTGACCGTCACGTATCACGATGTCGTGATGGTGGACGGTCTGCTGCGCACCGAGTACACCATTGATGTGACCAATGTTCAGGGCGACATCACCTTTAACAGCGTTGACTGCCGCAAGTGGGTGGACAAAGCTGTCAATGTCAACGAGCTGGAGGGCATCGCGGCTCTGGAATACTGCGGTCCTGACGGGAAATGGCAGTCCTTTGACGTGAACAGCTGGCCCGATCAGGTGCCGTTCTTCAACTGCGACGCTCTGGACTTCATCAAGGGCCACTATCAGGTCGTAAACTTCCGCTTCAAACTGCAGGATGGCTATGAGAATCCTCAGCTTGAGCTCACCAAGAAAAACGGCACGATCGACAAGGGCGAACTGAAGCCCGACGCCGACGGCTGGTACAACTTCAACATCACCATTGGCGCGAAATGGACCGACGATGACATCCTGGTCTGGTTCGACGACGACACCTATCAGGTGGATATGCGGCTGACTGCTCAGCCCAAAACTTCCTACGAAGCCAAGTTCTACATCCATGAAAAGGGCGAGACCGCGGTCTCTGACTACACCTTCGTGGGCCGGCTCCGTGGCCTTCGGCGCGCCCGTGCGGGAGTATGCCGACAACCCCATCGAGCTGAACAGCACCAACCTGGACAAGGTGACCGAGCCTTCTCAGCTCACCTTCCCGGATATCAAAGTGGATGGCGTCAAGTACACATACAGCAAAGGCTCCACCACCCCCGGCACCTATGACTTCAAGGGCTGGGATGTGGCCAAGGCGGCCTGGACCGATGACACCGAGACCAAGCTGGAATGGCATGTGGACGGCATCATCGTGGTGAACCCCCTGCCGGAGCTTTCTGATGACATGAAGCCCGAAGTGGTGGGCACCATCGTTACCTACGACGGAAAGGCGCACGGCCTGACCATCAACTACAAGGAACTCTACCCCGAGAAGCACTTTGAAGTGACCTACGAAGTCTGGAACGAGGAGACCAAGACCTGGAACGAACTTCCCTATGGGCAGGTGCCCGAGCAGACCGACGCCGGCGTCCTGAAGGTGCGGGTGACCTTTGAATACCTCTCCACCATGGACCCGCATCGCCCCCTGACTGTTGAGACGTCCATCGTTGTCATGCCTCGTCCCCTGGACCTGACGGTGCAGGATGTCACCATCCTGGAAGGCGAGACCCCCACCTTCACCGTCATTCCTTCTGCGGAAGGCGAGAACACCGGCCTGCTGACCAGCCTGGGCCATACTTTGGCCGATTGGAAGGTCAACGAGGACTACGACAACGAAAAGGCCGGCGAGTACACCATCACCCTGGTGAAGGATTCCTGGGTGATCAAGGACGCCGCCGGAAACAACATTTCCAACAACTACTCCGTCACCCCTGTGGCCGGCAAGCTCACTGTGAAGGCTCCGCTGCCTGCTGCTCTGCAGCCCACTGTGGGCAACACCTCCTCCACCTATGACGGCCAGGCCCACGGCCTGTACATCAGCTACCCCGACGGCACCTCCGCCAGCGGCTACAAGGTGGAATACCAGATCGCGGGCGGTGCCTGGAGCGAGACCGCTCCCAGCCTGACCAACGTGGATAAGGTGGAGAACATCAAGGTGCGCTTCACCTACGGTGATTACGCCACCTATGAAGCCCCCGGCGTTTACAGTGTGGAAGTCACCAAGCGGGCTCTGACCCTGCGGGTCAACGATGACAAGATCGAAGACGGCGAGCGTATCCCCGCGTTCAGCTACACCATCACCTCCGGCAGCCTCGTCAGCGGCCAGAGCATCACCGGCGTGACCTACGGCGGTTATAAGGATGAGCTGGGCATCTACGATGTCAACATCCTGACCTACAAGATCGTTGCGGGCGCGACCGATGTGACCGGCAACTATGAAGTGACTCTGCTTCCCGGTGTGTTCACCATCGGCACCGCTGGTGGCGGCGGCACCACTCCGACCCCGAATCCGAACCCGAATCCCACCCCTGTGCCCGTGCCGGTGGAGCCCGAGACCCCGGTGACCCCTGTTGCCCCTGTGACTCCGGATGAGGAGGAAGAGGAGCCCGCGGAGGTCGAGGATATCGAAGAGGAGGAGACTCCTCAGGCTTCTCCCGACACCGATGCCGACAAGGAAGAGGATAAGAACGAAAACATCGAGGACGAGGAGACCGCGCAGGCGGGCGCTCCTGGTGAAGGCAACTGGGCTCTGCTCAACCTGATCCTGATGGTGCTCACCGTTGTGGCTGGTCTGGCTATGCTGGCGCTGCGCTTCGCGCGCAAGACCGGTATGGCGCATCTGCTGGGCATCGTTCCCGCGATCGTCGCCCTGGTCGCCTTCTTCGTGACCGAGGACATGAGCCTGCCCATGGCCATGACCGATAAGTGGACCCTCATCATGGCGCTGATCGCTGTGGTGCAGGTGGTGCTGCTCGTGCTGGGCCGCAACGGCGCCCAGGAGGACGACCAGCCCCGTGAGCAGTACTGATGCTGCGCGCAGGTCCTGAAAAACTCTAAGCGATAAAGCCGGGCGGTGTGTCCCCCAAAAGGGGATGTACCGCCCGGCCTCTTTGCAGAAAAAGAAATAAGCCCCCGGGAAATATTTTCCCGGGGGCCTTTGTTTTTTTGCTGCGGAAGGCGGGGGCCGTGCCGCGCCCGGTGTCCGCAGAAAATAAAAAATGCCGGAGCAAAGCGTGCTTTGCTCCGGCATTGGTGCGGTTGGAGGGGCTCGAACCCCCGACCTATTGGTTCGTAGCCAATCACTCTATCCAACTGAGCTACAACCGCAGGACCTAGTATATTTTATCGTTTTTGGGTAGTCAAAATGGTAATTTTATGCGTATTTTCTTGTATAAAATCGCGAACAGGCTCTGTGGCAGATGAGAAGAAACAGGTGAAAAACTGCCGGATTTTGTGCAAAACTTCCTTTGCCAACCGGCGTGCCATCCGCTAAAATAAAAGGCGAGACGTGTGGCATTGAACTGCGTAAATCCAGTTGAATGCCACGCGTCTTTTATTTTTTGCAGCACAGGGAAGGAGTGCGGCGCAATGCCAAAAAACAAGTTTCAGGCGGCGGTTTTCGGCGTCATCATGTCCTACGCCATGGCCATCGGGATGGAGGTCTACAACGTGGCCCTGCGGGAGGGCGTGCAGCTCACGCCGGGGGGCTTGAGCAACATGACCAACAGCGTGTTTCTGGGGGCTTTGGAAGAAGCGTGGTACATGGGCCTTTTGGTGGTCCTGTTTTCCAATTTGTGGGGCAACCGGCTGGGGGCGGCCATCGGGGCCCGCTGGTGCGACGCCGGGCGGGATTCGCTCGCCTTCTGCCAGCTGATGCGGCAGGCAGGCACAGTGGCTGTGATGTGCCCCACCATGAGCCTGGCGGCCACCATCCTGTTTTACGGGATACTGGGCGGCACGCCTGTGTTTCAGCTGCCCGCCGTCTGGGTGGGCACCGTGCTGAAAAACTTCCCCATGGCCTTTTTCTGGAATATGTTCGCCGCGTCCCCGTTCACCCGCTGGGCCTTCCGGCAGCTCTTTGCGGTCAAAGGCTGACTGCCTTTTGCGGGAAAAAACGCCCTGCCTTCGTCCATGGAGGCAGGGCGCTTTCTGTTTATTGGAACTGCTGGATGTACCGGGCCGAGCGGCGGAACCGCCAGTACACATAGAGGGAGAGCAGAGCGGTCAGGCTGTCTGCCACGGTCTGGGACCAGACCAGCCCATACATGCCCACCAGGGCATTCAGCAAAAACAGCATGGGGATGTTCAGCACCAGCCACCGGGTCACGCCCAGGAACAGGGCGATGCGCCCCTGGCCGAAGGCCTGGAAGAGATACACAGTGAAAAAGCTCAGGAACATCAGCGGCGTGGCCGGCACCCGGATGCGCAAAAACTGCGAGGCCAGCTCCACGGTGCGGGCATCCGCGATGAACAGGTGAGAGAACTGCACGGCGAACAACTCATACAGCAGGATGCTCACCGCAGCCACCGCGAGGCCGGTGCCACGGGCCAGCCGCACAGTGCCCTCCATGCGGCCGCGGTCGCGGGCGGAGTAGTTGTAGGCCACCAGAGGCATCATGCCCTGGCAGATGCCGATGCCCACGTTCAGCGGGAAGCGCTCCACCTTCAGCACGATGCCCACCGCCGCCAGCGCCAGATCGTCGTAGGCCACCATCAGTTTGTCGATGATGACATAGTCCAGGTCAAAGAGGAAGGTGGTGATGGCCGAGGGCACGCCCACGCTGAAAATGGCGGAAATGCTCTCCGCCCGGGGCATGCCCGCCTTAGGGGAGAAGGTGACGGCGGCGCCCCGGCCCATCCGCACCAGGACTGCCGCAAAGGAGAGGAAAGCCACGCAGTTGGAAAGGCAGGTGGCAAGCCACGCGCCCAGCACCTCCTGCCCGTCCGGCAGAAGGACGAACATGAACAGCGGGTCCAGGGCGATGTTCAAAACGCCGCCCAGAATGATGCCGGCGCTGGCCTCGCGGGAGAGACCGATGCTTCGTATCAGGTTGGAAAGCACGTTGGAGAGCACCGTGGGCACGCCGCCGACAACGATGACGCACAGGGCGTACTGTCGGGCGTACTCATAGGTGTTTGCCCCTGCGCCCAGCAGCTGCAGCACCGGCTCCATGAACACCAGAATACCCACGGCAAACAGCGCCGACACCGCCAGCCCAAGATACAGCGAGAAGGCGCTCACCCGGCGGGCCTCCTCCTCGTCGCCTTCGCCCAGCAGCCGGGAGATCGGCGAGCCGCCGCCGATGCCGGCAAGCCCCGCCAGACACAGGGTGATGTTGAACACCGGCAGAATGAGGGAGGTAGCCGCAACCATGTAGGGGTTGTTGGTCTGGCCCACAAAAAGGTGTCGGCCATGTTGTAGATCAGCACGATCAGCTGGCTGGCCACCGCAGGAAGCACCATTTTGGCCAGCGCGGAATGGATGGGGAGGGTGCGGAAAATGTCCTCCCGGGATAAAGTTGCGTTTGACTGCATTGTTTGCACCTGTTGCCCGTGGCCGCCGAAAAGCGCCCCGGCGGCCTGTGATGATTTGACATTAACAATTAACCATAACACAAAACGGCGAAAAATGCCATGAAAAGCCGCTTTTCACCGCTCGACGGTGCGGTGCAGCTGAAAGTGATTTTTGCGGAAGGTCAGGATCCCCTCTTTCTGCATCCGGCCCAGCTCTTTGGAGAGGGCGCTGCGCTCCACGTTCAGATAGTCCGCCAGCTGCTGGCGGTCGAAGGGAATGGAAAACTCGGTGGAACCTGCCTGCGCGGCCTGCGCCGAGAGATACATCATCACCCGGCTGCGGATGCCCTTGGCGGAAAGGCAGAACACCCGCCCGGACCAGGCCAGATTTTTCCGGGCAAAAAGCAGCGTCAGGTTGCTCAGCAGCTTGGGGTACCAGGGCTGGGCGCTGTTTGCCTCGTCCAGAAGAGCGCCCAGCCGGATGAACAGCACCCGGCTGGGCTGCACGGCGATGACGTCCGCCATCATGGGCACGCCGCACAGCGCGTAGGTCTCGGCAAAGGCATGCCCGGCGGGGATGCTGTGCAGGATGACCCGGTTGCCCCACAGATCGCCGCTTTCCACATGCACTTCACCCGAAAGCAGCACCCCGAACTCTCCGGTCACGTCCCCGGTGCGAAAGAGCACCGCCCCTTTTTCAAAATCCGCGGTGCGCACACAGCCCAGCGCCATCATCGCGCCGCACTCTTCGGGCGGAATGCCCCGAAACAGCGCAAGGGAAGAAATTTCCATCCAAAACCCTCCGTTTCGTGGTCAAAACCACATACTTGCGAAGATGATCGTACTATACTCAGAGCATAAAAACAAGGAGGTTTTACACCATGATCCGAAAAATCATCCACATCGACCAGGAAAAATGCAACGGCTGCGGCGCTTGCGCCGACGCCTGCCACGAGGGCGCCATCGGCATGGTGGACGGCAAGGCCCGCCTCCTGCGGGACGACTACTGTGACGGCCTGGGCGACTGCCTGCCCGCCTGCCCCACTGGGGCCATCACCTTTGTGGAGCGGGAGGCCGCCGCTTACGACGAGAAGGCGGTGGAGGCCAACCGCAAGGCCAAGGGCATGCCCGCCCCCGGCGGCTGCCCAGGTGCCCGGGCCCGGCAGATGCACCGGCAGGAGGCCGCTGTCCCCGCCGCTGCGGCCGGCCCGGAAATGTCCCAGCTGGGGCAGTGGCCCTGCCAGATCAAACTGGCCCCGGTGAACGCCCCCTGGTTCGACGGGGCGAAGCTGCTGGTGGCGGCGGACTGCGCCGCCTATGCCTATGCGTCCATGCACCGGGATTTCATGCGGGGCAAAATCACCCTCATCGGCTGCCCTAAGCTGGACGGCGTGGACTACAGCGAAAAGCTGACGCAGATCCTGGCGGAAAACGACATCCGGAGCGTCACCGTGGTGCGCATGGAGGTGCCCTGCTGCGGCGGGCTGGAACTGGCGGTGAAAAAGGCCCTGCAGGCCAGCGGCAAGTTCATCCCCTGGCAGGTGGTGACCCTGTCGGTGGACGGCCGGGTGCTGGACTGACCGGGCCCCGAGACGGGGCGGGGGAGGAGCGGCCGCCCGATGGGGCGTCTGCACAAAACCGCGAGGACGATGAAGAGAAAACGGGAGGCCGGCCGGCCTCCCGTTTTTATTCTTTTCCGCTTTCTTCCAGCAGCTCCAGATACTTTTCCGCCGCCCGGGAAAACACCTGGTATTTTTTCCAGATGATGTGCATGCCCGCCTCCCGCCGGGGTTCCAGCGGGCGGAAGCAGAGGGGGCTGTCCTCGCCCAGGTTGATGATGCGGTCCAGGCACAAAGCGCAGCCCATGCCGTCCTCCACCATCAGCGAGCCGTTGAAGGCAAGGGTGTAGGTGCCCGCTATGTTCAGCGCGTCCAGCCCGGCGCCGAACCACTCGGGCAGCAGCGGCCCCTTGAGCACCTGCCGGGAGACCAGCAGCGGATGATGGATGAGGTCCGCAGGGGTCACGGCCTCCTTTTCGGCCAGCGGGTGGTCCTTGCGCACCAGCACGCCCCAAACGTCCCGCCAGGGCACCGGCATGGCGTTATACTTCGAGCGGTCCACATGGTCGAACACCAGGCCGAAGTCGATGAGGCCCTTGTCCAGCAGTTCGCAGACTTCCATGCCGTCGCCGCTGATGATCTGAAAGCGCACTTCGGGATACCGCCGGCGCAGCTCCTGCGCCGCTTTGGTGAGGAAGTGCACCCCCACCGTTTCGCCCGCGCCCACGCTCACCTCGCCGGTGAGCACGTCGTCCCCCAGCGAGACCTCCCGCTCGGTCTTTTCCACCAGTTCCAGAATTTCTTCCGCCCGCTTGCGCAGCAGCATCCCCTCGCCGGTGAGCGACACGCTGCGGCTGCCCCGAACCAGCAGCGGCTGGCCCAGTTCCTCTTCCAGCTCGTGGATCTGGCGGGAGAGGGTGGGCTGGGTGATGTGCAGGGCGTTGGCCGCGTTGGTGATGCTGCCCTCCCGGGCAACGGTGAGAAAATAGCGCAGCAGCCGCAGTTCCATAAGGCAGCGTCCTTTCCGTTTTTTCTTTTATTATACCGCAGCTAAGCGATGCCTGCAAGGCATGAAACGGGATGCGATATAAGTATTTGCTATTTCACCGCCCCTGGTTTACACTGGAATCAGAGAAAAACCGCAAAGGGGGAGGAGCGAATGGAGCATTCGCAGCCGGAAGGGCAGAAGCCCTGGGCATGCGCCTGCTGCGCCATGGAAGCCGCCGAGCTGGCCCAGACCCTGCGGGACGCGGGCTGCACCGAGGAGGCCGCCGCCGCGCTGATGGCCGACGTCCGGGACTCCCGCCGCCTGCTGGAACTTCTGGCACGGCACCGGGCGGCCCTGCTGGACGAGGTGCATAAAAGCGAAAAGAAAATCGACTGTCTTGACTACCTGATCTATCGCATCAAACAGAATCAACACAAACGGGAGGAATGAACATGCTGGGAAACTTCACCTATTGCAACCCCACCCGGCTGCATTTCGGCGAACAGGCGCTGGAACAGCTGGCGGGCGAACTGAAAGAATACGGCGGCCGGGTGCTGCTGGCCTACGGCGGCGGTTCCATCAAGAAGACCGGCCTTTATGAAAAAGTCACCGCCATCCTGAAAGACTGCGGCAAAGAAGTGTTCGAGGTGCCGGGGGTCATGCCCAACCCCACGGTGGAAAAGCTCTATGAGGGCTGCCGCGCGGCCAAAGAAAACAACGTGGACCTGATTTTGGCGGTGGGCGGCGGCTCGGTGTGCGACTACGCCAAGGCGGTGTCCGTCTCCGCCTGGTGCGAGGAGGACCCCTGGGACAAATACTTCCTGCGCATGGAGGATGTGGCGAACCCCATCATCCCGGTGGGCTGTGTGCTCACCATGGTGGGCACCGGCTCCGAGATGAACGGCGGCGCGGTCATCACCCACCCCGGCCAGAAGCGCAAGATCGGCCATGTGTTCGGCAGCAATGTGATGCCCCGCTTCTCCATCCTGGACCCCACCCTCACCTACACCGTGCCCATGAACCAGATGGTGGCCGGCATCTACGACGCCTTCAACCACATCTGCGAGCAGTACTTCTCCGGCACGGACGACAACACCACCGACTACATCGCCGAAGGCCTGATGCGCTCGCTGGTCGCCAGCTCCCGCGTCGCGCTGCGTCAGCCGGAAAACTACGAGGCCCGCAGCAACATTATGTGGGCCGCCACCTGGGCGCTGAACACCCTGCTGGCCATGGGCAAATCCACCGACTGGGAGGTGCACATGATCGGCCAGTCCATCGGCGCTTACACCAACGCCACCCACGGCATGACCCTCTCCGCCGTGTCCCTGGCCTACTACCGCTATATCATGGAGGACGGCCTTGCCAAATTCGGGCGTTTCGCCGTGAACGTCTGGGGCGTGGACCCGGCGGGCAAGAGCGCCAAAGAACTGGCCGAAGCGGGCCTTGCGGCGATGGAGCGCTGGATGGAGGAACTGGGCGTGGCCCTGAACATCCGTCAGCTGGGCGTCACCGAGGATATGCTGGAGGGCATCGCCGACGGCACCTTCCTGATGACCGGCGGCTACCGCGCCCTTACTCGGGACGATGTGCTGAACATCCTGAAAGCAAGCATGTGAAAGGGAGGAACGGAAAATGGCAGTGAAACAGACGGCAGGGCGGGACTCTCTGGGCCGGTTCGCCCCGGAGTTCGCCCATCTGAACGACGATGTGCTGTTCGGCGAGGTGTGGAGCAGGGAGGACGCCCTCAGTCTGCGGGACCGCTCCCTCGTCACGGTGGTGTCGCTGATGGCCCAGGGGCTGGTGGATGAGTCTTTCCGCTATCACCTGACCACGGCGAAGCAGAACGGCATCACCCGCACCGAGATCGCCGAAATTCTCACCCACGCGGCCTTCTATGCCGGCTGGCCCAAGGCGTGGGCGGCCTTCCGCATGGCGAAGGACGTGTGGGCCGAAGAGGAGAACGCCGACGAAAAGGCCCGCCATCAGAGCGAGATGGTGTTCCCCATCGGCGCGCCCAACGACGCCTACGCCCGGTACTTTGTGGGCCAGAGCTACCTTGCGCCCCTCTCCTCCAGCCAGGTGGGGGTGTGCAACGTCACCTTCGAGCCGGGCTGCCGCAACAACTGGCACATCCATCACGCAAAGAGCGGCGGCGGCCAGATTTTGGTCTGCGTGGCCGGCCGCGGCTGGTACCAGGAGGAGGGCAAGCCCGCCCGGGCGCTGTACCCCGGCGACGTGGTGAACATCCCCGCTGAGGTGAAGCACTGGCACGGCGCCGCGGCGGACAGTTGGTTCTCCCATCTGGCGCTGGAGGTACCCGGCGAGGAGACGAACAACGAGTGGTGCGAGCCGGTGAGCGACGCCGAGTACGCCGCACTTTGACAAAAGGAGGAAACATCATGAGCAAACGGGTGCTTGTCATCTCCACCAGCCTGCGCGGGGATTCAAATTCCGACCTGCTGGCGCAGCAGTTCGCCCAGGGCGCGCGTCAGGCGGGCCACGAGGTGGAGGTCATTTCGCTGGCGGGCAAAGACATTCGCTTTTGCAAGGGCTGCCTTGCCTGCCAGACCACCGGCCGGTGCGTCATCCGTGACGACGCGGACGCCATCGTGCAGCAGAAGATGCTCCATGCCGACGTGCTGGTGTTCGCCACCCCCATCTACTACTACGAGATGAGCGGCCAGATGAAGACCCTGCTGGACCGGGCCAATCCCCTCTATTCCGCCGACTACGCCTTCCGGGAGGTGTGGCTGCTGGCCTGCGCCGCCGAGGAGGGCGACGAGGTGTGGAAGCGGGCCGCCGAAGGGCTTGGCGGCTGGGTGGAGTGCTTCCCCGAGGCGAAGCTGGCGGGCGTTGTGTTCGGCGGCGGCGTCACCGCGCCGGGCGAGGTGCGCGGCAGCGAAGCGATGCAGCGCGCGCTGGACGCGGGCCGGGCGCTGTGAGCCGGGCGGTGCGTCCGGGCCGGGCGCTGGCCCTGCTGCTGGCGCTGGCGCTGACCGGCTGCGGGGCGGTGCCATCGGCGCCGCAGAGGGCGGAGACCGCGCCGACGGCCGAGCCCTTTGTGTCGGGCGCGCCCGAAACGAGCGCCCCGCAGGAGACCGGCGGCCCCTCTGCCGCCCCACAGGAGGAAGAAACGATGCTGTACATTCAAATCGGAGATGCCACCCTCACCGCCGTGCTGGAGGATAACCCTTCTGCCCAGGCGCTGGCGGAGCTGCTGGAGGATGGCCCCGTCACCCTGGAGGCGGAAAACTACGGCGGCTTTGAAAAGACGGCCCGGCTGCCCGAGGCGCTGCCTAAAAACGATGCCCGCGTCACGGCGCGCCCGGGGGACGTGATACTGTATCAGGGGGATACGGTGGTGCTGTTCTACGGCAGCAACACCTGGTCCTACACAAAGCTGGCCCATATCACCAAGACCGAAGGCCTCGAAGCGGCCTTGTCCGGCGGCGAGACCGCCTTCACCCTCTCGCTGCAGTCGTGAGGGGCCGCGGCGCATAGCCGCGCCCTTCGCTGCATACCCTACCAGAGGGTGATACAATGAAAAAATTTCCCTGGAAGACCTATGCGGCGTGGATACTGTTGGCCGAGGCGGTGGGCGGCCTGGCGGGCTGGCTCACCCGGGAGGGCACGAAGCTCTACACTGAGAGCATCGTCCAGCCGCCGCTCTCGCCGCCGGCCATCGTCTTTCCCATCGTCTGGGCTGTGCTCTACGCCCTGATGGGCGTCAGCGCCGCCCGCATCTGGATGGCTCCGCCTTCCGGTGACCGGCGGCTGGGCCTGCGGCTTTTCGCCGGACAGCTGGCCTTCAACTTCTTTTGGAGCATCATCTTTTTTGGCCTCCAATGGTTCGGCTTCGCGCTGGCGTGGCTGGTGGCGCTGTGGGCGCTCATCGCGGCCATGGTGCTGGTCTTTTACCGCGTGGAACTGCTGGCGGCGCGGCTGCAGCTGCCCTATCTTGTGTGGGTGGCCTTTGCGGGCTACCTCAACGCCGGGGTGTGGCTGCTGAACTGAAACAAAAAAGGATGGACCCCCGCGGGGCCCATCCTTTTGTTTTGTCACATCTCGATGCCGGTGCGGGCGGGCACCCCGGCGTGGAAATAGTGCTTTACTTCGCCCATCTTGGTGACCAGGTCCGCCCGCTGCATCACCTGCTCGGCGGCCCAGCGCCCGGTGAGCACCAGCTCGGTGTGCTCCGGGCGCTCGTCCATCAGCCGCAGAAGGTCCTCCACGGCCAGCAGGCCCAGATGCTCTGCCACAAGAATTTCGTCCAGCACCACCAGATCGTACCGCCCGCTCACGAGGGCAGCCCGGGCCTTTTCATAGCCCGCCCGGGCGCAGGCGGTGTCCCGTTCCCGGTCCGGGCCAAAGAGCTCCCCGCCGCTGCCGTACTGCTCCATCGTCACGGCATGGCCCAGAAAACGGCGCAGGGCTTCGGCCTCGCTGGTGTCGCCGGTCTTCATGAACTGGCCGAAGTAGATGTCCATTCCCGCGCCGGCGGCCCGCAGCATCAGGCCCAGGGCGGCGGTGGTCTTGCCCTTGCCGTTGCCGGTGTACACCTGCACCTTTCCCTCAGAAAGCTTGTTCATTCGTTTCTCCTTTTCAGCGCCGCAGCGCCGTTTTTTCTCTATTATACCCGGAACCGCCCGCCCCGCCAAGCCCGCCGCCGGTGACGTTATCACGGTGGGCGGCCGGTTTTGTGATATAATAAAAACAAAAAAGGGGATGGGCATTATGTTGGAAGTTGGCATGAAAGCGCCGGAATTCACGCTGCAGGACCAGGACGGACGCGAGATGAGCCTTGCGGACTATCGGGGCAAAAAGGTGGTACTCTATTTTTATCCGAAGGACAGCACCCCCGGCTGCACCCGGCAGGCCTGCGCCTTTGCGGGCTCGGTGCGCGAAATCGAAGCCGAGGGCGCGGTGGTCATCGGGGTCAGCAAGGATTCCGTTGCCTCCCACCGCAAGTTTGCCGATAAAAACGGGCTGCCCTTCACGCTGCTCAGCGACCCGCAGCTGGAGGCCATCCAGGCCTACGGCGTCTGGCAGGAAAAGAAGCTCTACGGCAAGGTGAGCATGGGCGTGGTGCGCACCACCTTCCTCATCGACGAGGAAGGCGTTGTGGCGGCGGTGATGCCCAAAGTCAAGCCGGACACCAACGCCGCCGACGTGCTTCGGCTGCTGAAAGGGGAGGAGTGAAACGATGAACGGACTGCTTTCCTCTTTGTTCGGGGTCGGGCCCAAGGGATATCAGCAGATCAGCCAGCAGGAAGCCAAAAAGCGGATGGACGCCGGCGGGGTGCTGGTGCTGGATGTGCGCGAACCGGATGAATACAACAGCGGGCACATCCCCGGCGCGGTGCTGCTGCCTCTGGGCACCATCAGCGAGGCCAGCGCCGCCTCGGTCATCGGCGGCAAGGACGCCGAGGTGCTGGTCTACTGCCGCAGCGGCAGCCGCAGCAAACAGGCGGCGGCCATGCTGGCCCGGCTGGGCTATACCAACATCTTTGAGTTTGGCGGCATCATGACCTGGCCCTATGAGGTGACGGCGGAATGAAGATCATCATTTCCCCGGCCAAGAAGATGAAGACGGACGACGTTCTGCCCTGGCGGGACCTGCCGGCCTTTCTGGAAAAGACCGACCGGCTGCTGGCGGCGCTGCGGGCGATGCCCGCCGCCCGGCTGAAAAGCCTGTGGAAATGCAGCGACACCATCGCCGGGGAAAACCTGCGCCGGCTGGAAAGGATGGACCTGCGCCGCGGTCTCACGCCGGCCATTCTGAGCTATGAGGGCATCCAGTACCGCTACATGGCGCCGGATGTGTTCACCGACGCGCAGTTTGATTATCTGCAGGAGCATCTGCGCATCCTCTCCGGCTTTTACGGCCTGCTGCGCCCCTTCGATGGGGTGACGCCCTACCGGCTGGAGATGCAGGCGAAGCTGTCGGTGGACGGCGCGAAGGACCTCTACGCCTTCTGGGGTGCGGACCTGGCATCGGCGCTGGCACAGGATGCCGGATGGGTGCTGGACCTGGCCTCGAAAGAATACAGCGACGCGGTGGCAAAGCACCTGCCGCCTTCGGTGCGGCTGGTGCGGTGCGTCTTCGGCGAGGAGCAGGAGGGCCGTGTGGTGGAAAAGGGCACCCTGTGCAAGATGGCCCGGGGCGAGATGGTGCGCTATATGGCCGAGATGGACGCCGAACGCCCGGAGGACCTTCTTGCCTTCGACCGGCTGGGCCACCGCTTCTCGCCTGAGCACTCGTCGGAAAATGCTCTTGTGTTCCTGCGAAATGGATGAAGCGGCCTCCAAAGCGCTCCCGGGCAGCCGGGAGCGCTTTCTTCCGTTTGGAACAAGGCGGAAAAAACTTGCGTTTTTCGGCCCTTTCCCGTACAATAAACTGCGGCCGGCCATCCGCCGGCATCACGCAAAACCAAGGAGAACACAATGGAACGAACCTTTGCCCTGAAGGGCAATATTATTTTCACGCCCGCCTGCGGCCGCCTGGAAGTGCGGCCGGGGCAGTATCTCGTCTGCGAGGACGGGCTGGTGGCAGGGATTTTTGAGACCCTGCCGGAGCGGTTCGGGGACATCCCCGTCCATGACCACGGCGACCGGCTCATCCTTCCCGGGCTGGTGGACCTGCACGTCCACGCCAGCCAGTACGCCTACCGGGGCCTGGGCATGGACATGGAGCTGCTGGACTGGCTGGAAGAAAACGCCTTCCCGGAGGAGGCCCGCTTTGCCGAACAGGAGTACGCCGCGGCGGCCTACCGGGTGTTCACCGATGAACTGACCCGCAGCGCCACCACCCGGGCCTGCGTCTTTGCCACGGTGCACCGGCCCGCCACCCTGCTGCTGATGGAATTGATGGAAAAGGCGGGCCTGCGGGGGTTTGTGGGCAAGCTGAACATGGATTCCAACTGCCCGGACTATCTGCGGGAGACCACCGACGGCTCCCTGGCCGAGACCCGCCGCTGGCTGGAGGAGAGCGCCGGCTTTTCCGCTGTGCGCCCGGTCATCACGCCCCGCTTCATCCCCAGTTGCTCGGAGGAGCTGATGAACGGCCTGGGCGAACTGCAGCGGCAGTTCGGGGCGGCGATGCAGTCCCACCTGTCGGAGAATCTCTCCGAGATCGAGTGGGTCAAACAGCTGCGCCCCTGGTCCCGGTTCTACGGCGAGGCCTACAGCCGGCCGGGCCTCTTCGGCGGCGAGTGCCCCACCGTGATGGCCCACTGCATCTGGAGCGGCGAGGAGGAGCGGGCCCTGATGAAGGAACAGGGCGTGTTCCTGGCGCACTGCCCCCAGTCCAACATGAACGTGTCCTCCGGCATCGCCCCGGTGCGCACCTGGCTGAACGAGGGCCAGAAGGCGGGCCTGGGCAGCGACGTGGCCGGCGGCGCGCACCTTTCCATCTTCCGCGCCATGACCGACGCCATCCAGTGCTCCAAGCTGCGCTGGCGCCTGGTGGACGACAGCCTTGCAGCCCTCACCCTGCCCGAGGCGCTCTATCTTGCCACCAAGGGCGGCGGCGAGTTCTTCGGCAAGGTGGGCAGTTTCGAGCCGGGCTATGAGTTCGACGCCATCGTCATGGACGACAGTGCCCTGCCCACTACCCGAAAGTGTTCCTTCACCGAGCGTCTGGAACGGGTGGTCTGGCTCTCCGACGGGTTGCCTTCGGCCAAATATGTGGCCGGCCGGCGGCTGTTCTGAAACAGCTCCGGGGCACATTGAAAGCAGAGAAAAAGGACGTTCCCGGGGGGGGGGAGCGTCCTTTTTGCTTCCTGGTGCGATGAGGTCAGCCATCCTTGCCGGCGGTCTCGTCGTCGTCGGAAAACAGGTTCCCGGCAATGTAGGATAGAGACTTCTTCCCGTCGATGGAACGGTAATGCTTCGGGGTGAATCCCGTCACCTTCCGAAAATGGCGGCAGAAGGCGGAAGCGTCTGAAAAGCCGGAGGCATAGGCGATCTCGGTGGTGTTGAGTTTGGAATGGGCGAGCAGGTCCATGGCGCACTGCAAACGGTAGTGGATGAGATACCGCTTGGGAGAGACGTGCAGCTCGTCCATGAACAGGCGGTAGAGATAGGAGCGGTCCATCTGGGCGTAGTTGGCGATGTCCTGCACCTTGATGTCATGCCGGTAATTGCTGTGGATAAAATTCAAAGCGTGCTGCAGGTTGCTGTTGGAACTTTGATGCCGCCGGGTGTACTGGGTGCGGTAAAGATGCCCGAAAATGCGGTAAAGGTCGCCCAGCAGCAGATACTCGTTCTCTTCCTTTTTTTCCAGCTGCTGTATCACGCTGGAAAATGAGGTGAGCAGCTGCTCGTCGCAGTTGTAGGTGGTATAGGGCTTTTCTCCCAGAAGGCCGCAGTCCTGCAGGATGTTGGGCACGTCCTGGCCCGCGAAACCAAACCAGAGATACTCCCAGGGATCGTCGTGGTCCGCCAGGTAATAGGTGCTCTCGCCGGGCTGGATGATAAAGGCCTGATTGGGCCCCAGGGGATAGATGTGGCCGTTCACATGGAACTCCCCGTGCCCGGCCAGAATGAAATGCAGCAGGTAGTGCCCGCGCACCGCGGGCCCAAAATCGTGGCCCGGCAAACAGGTCTCCCGCCCGGCGTAATACAGCACCAGCGAGGAATTCAGCCCGGATTCCGCCGTGCGGAAGAATTCCACAAAATTGCGCTCCACAGTCCGATTCTCCCTTCAAAACAACAAAATGCCTATAAGCTGCAACATAACCACTTGTTTTCAAATTAAAAGTATATTACTATGAAAATCACAAGAAGTCAACCGGATAAGAAGGGAATATTGGCCAATATAAACACTTTTTTCGCTGTTGACAAGGGGTGCACCTGCAACATCGGTGCTTTTTTTCGGCTGGAAAACATCGGCATTTTGTGTATAAATTGCCGTGATGTTGCGGCCGGATCACAAAGGAGGCAACTATGAAGAAAAAGGTACTTGCGCTTTTATTGGCGGCGGTGATGGCACTTGGCGTCACAGCATGTGGCGGCACGACTACCTCCGGCTCCACCGGAACCTCCGCATCCCAGACCGACACCCAGGGCGAGCGCCCGGTGGTGCGCGTCTACATCAAATGGGCGGAATCCCAGCTGCCCAACTGGCCCGCGCTGATCGAAGAATACAACGCGGACGAATCCAACCCGGTCATCATCGAGGCCCAGTATTTCGGCTCTGAAGGCTATGACGACAAAGTGAAGGCGGAGCTCTCCGGCGACAACCCGCCCGAGATCGTTCAGCTGATGAAGACCACCTTCAACGACTACGCCGCGAACGGCGACCTGATGGAACTCTCCGGGCTGATCGAGGAGAACGGCTGGGACTATAACCCCGGCGCCCTGGCCTGGGCGGGCCCGCTGAACAATCCGGACGGCGGTGTGTACGGCATCCCCGATTTTGCCAACACCAGCTGCATCTTCTACAACGAGAAGATCTTTGAAGAACTGAACCTGGAACTGCCCCACGACATCGAGAGCCTGAAAGAGGTCACCAAGATCCTCAACGACAACGGCTACAAAGCCATCGTGACCGGCGCCACCAACTGGTGCGCCACCGACCTGTTCTCCAAAGTGCAGTCTCAGATGGTGGGCTCCGACCTGCTCATCAAAGCCTACAACGGTGAGGCGCAGTACAACGATCCCTCGATGGTGGAAGCGCTGACCGTGCTGCAGGACCTGGTGGAGTGCAATGCGATCGACCCCTCTTCGGCGGACTACACCGATGACGACGCTGTGGCCGAGTTTGTGTCGGGCAACGCTGCCATGTACAGCGCTCATACCGGCATGGCTACCTCCATCGATTCCATGGCCGAAGGTACGGACTTCTCCTACAACATCATCGAAGAGTTCAACTTCGTGGACGACCCGCTCACTGCCACCGCAGTCACCTGGGGCAGCATGTGGTGCATCCCCAGCAACGTGCAGAACAAAGAAGCCGCCGAGGCGGCCCTCAGCTTCCTGTGGAGCGAGGAAGTGGCCCGCAACGACGTGGAAGAGCTGGGCAAAGTGGTCAACGTGGAAGAGTGGAACAGCGGCCTGACTCATCCCGCCGCCATGACCTCTGTGAAGCAGCTGGCCAAGTCCGGCACTGCTGACTCCTTCTATCTCGTGGATATGATCTCCGCCAAGGTGCTCGACAACATGAACAAGGGCATCCAGGAGATGATCCAGGGCAAGATCGGCCCGCAGGAAGTGCTGGATAACGTGCAGGCCATCTGGGAAGAGGAACTGGAACAGAGATAACCGGCATCATTTCGGCATGCAACGGCCGGTCCGGCTTGATATCAACGCCGGTCCGGCCATTTTTTCGCGGCAAGCACAAACACAAAAGGAGGTTCGGTATGAAACATCGCTCGCATAAACGGGGAAAGGCGCTGGGCTGGATGGCTTTTTTTCTGGGGCCGGCGCTGCTCGTTTACACGGTGTTCTGGATGGCGCCCATCGCACTGACGGCGGTGATCAGCCTGACCGACTGGAAAGGGACAACGGCGCTCTCCGAGGCAAACTTTGTGGGGCTGAAAAACTATGTCAGCCTGCTCAGTGATTCCATCCTGAAGATCTCGATCAAAAACAACCTGCTGTATGGCGCGCTGATGCTGCTGCTGGTGCCGGTGCTCTCCTTCGTGATCGCCTACGTCATCGAGAACTTCATCCGTCGCAAGGCCTTCTTCCGCACGCTGGCCTATCTGCCGGCCATTCTGCCCACCATCGTGGTGGTGCTGCTGTGGAAGTGGATCTACAATCCGCAGTATGGCCTTTTGAACCAGCTGCTGGAACTGGTGGGGTTGGATTCCCTCACCACCGGCTGGCTGACGAACAGCGACACGGCGCTGTGGGCGGTGACCTTCACGGCGATCTGGAAAACGGCGCCGGTGTATTTCGTGCTGTTTCTGGCGGGGCTTCAGTCGGTGCCGCAGGACCTCATCGAGGCCGCGGTGCTGGACGGTGCGAGCCGCTGGCAGACCATCGTGCATGTGACGCTGCCCAGCATCCGCAGTGTCACCACCATCGTCTACACGCTGATGTTCATCGATGTGTTCCGGGTGTTCGAACTGGTCTATGCCATGACCAACGGCGGCCCCGGCTATTACAACACGGAAATGATCCTGACCTATGCCTACAAGACCACCTTCACCAACTCCAACGCAAGCTATGGCATGGCCATATCGATGGTGCTGATCCTGGTGGTGGTGGCGGCGACGGCCATTCAGCTCAGATTCAACCGGGACGACGGTTAAGGAGGTGGGACGATGAAGACAAAAAGCAGGACTACGCGCCTTCTGGTGGGCGTTTTTGTGCTGGTGCTGCTGGCGGTCACGCTGGTCCCGCTGGCCTGGGTGGTGATCTCCTCCTTCAAGACGCAGGGTGAGATGCTCATCACCCCCTGGGCGCTGCCCAAGGAATGGAAGTTCTCCAACTACGCGGAGGCGTGGCAGCGGGGCAAGTTCTTGCAGCTGATGAAGAACAGCGTGGTGATCACGGCGGGCTCGCTGATCTTTATGGTGCTTTTTTCCACCATGGCGGCCTATGGCATCACCCGGTTCCATTCCCGCTTCTGCCGCGGTTCGCTGCTGTATCTGCTGGTGGGGCAGACCATCTCCGCGGCGATGATCGTGTTTCCCATCGTGATGATCCTTCGCTCCATGGGGCTGAACGACTCGCACACCGGCCTGGTGATGACCTATGTGGCCGGCGGCCTGCCCTTTGCGACCTTTGTGATGCAGGGCTTTTTGAAGGATATCCCCCGGGACATCTATGAGGCGGCGGAGATGGACGGCGCCGGCGAGTTCCGGCTGTTCACCCGCATCGCCATCCCGCTGGCAAAGCCGGCGCTGGCCACAGTGCTGCTGTATCAGTTCATGTGGGTGTGGAACGAGTTCCCGCTTGCGTTCACCCTCATCAGCAGCACCGAAAAGCGCACGGTGATCGTGGGCCTTTACACGGTGGTCAACGGTCAGCTGCAGACGAATTATGTTCTGGCGTTTGCCGGGGCGATCATCGTCAGCCTGCCCATCATCGTGATGTATCTGATCTTCCAGAAATATCTGGTCCGCGGCCTTGTGTCGGGCGCGGTGAAAGGCTGAGGAGGCGAGTTGTGTGAACGAACTGGGATTTGCCTGCTGGGGAATGCGGGAGATGCCGCTGGAAGCACAGCTGGAATTCTGCGGCGCATGCGGCGTGCGCCTGACAGAGCTGGACATCGCCAATGCGCCGGGCGGCCTGCCGCTGGATTGCGACGCCGGGCGGCTGAACGAGGTGAAGCGGGCCTTTGAACGCCATGGCATGCCCCTCTGGTATGTCGCCACCGGCAACGACTTCACGCTGGAAACCGATGAAGCGGTGCGCGCACAGGTGGAAAAAGTCTGCCGTGTCATCGAGCTGTGCGCACAGCTGGGCGTGCGCTGGCTGCGCATCTTTGCAGGTTTTTCGCCGGCGGAAGAAGTGGACGGGCCTCGGATGGAACGGCTCTTGCTGGCGCTTTCCATCGTGTGCGAAAAGGCCGGGGAAAAGGGCGTCTGCCTTGTGCTGGAGACCCACGGAGGCGTGCGGCCCTGCGGCGCGGGCGTGGAGCATTTTCACTCGGTCAGCACGCGCTATGACCTGCTGAAACAACTGCTGGAAAAATCCCCGCCCGATCTTTGGTTCCTGCTGGACCCGGCCAATCTCCAGGCGGCGGGAGAGGACCCGGTGCGCTGTTACCAGCTGCTGAAAGGGCGCATCGCTTACATCCACGCCAAGGAGTTCGTGCCCCTGCCGGGAGGCGGCCTGCGGCCCGCCGGCTGCGGGGCGGGAGCGTTTGACTGGGCGGCGTTTTTCGCGCAGATACACGATTTCGACGGCCCGGTGATGATCGAATACGAAGAGCCCGGAGACGTGCAGCAGGGAATGCGCGAGAGCCTTGACCTGCTGCGCCGGACGCTTCAAAAGACCGAATGAAAGGAAGAGATATGCCATGAGTATTTACGATTATCCCACTTCGCGGGCCATCGTGATCGAGCGGCCGCGCCAGGTGTGCCTGCGCACCATCCAGCTCACCGAGCCGCTGCCGGACGCTTATGTTGCCCAGACCCGTTTCAGCGCCATCTCCAGCGGCACGGACATGAAGACTTACAAAGGCCAGCAGCACCCGGAGCAGTGCTGGTATCCGCTGGTGCCCGGCTACGAGACCGCCGGTGTGGTAGTGGCCGCGGGGCCCCAGAGCGACGGCCGCCTCAAGGTGGGCGATCGGGTGATGATCAACGAGTGCCGCCGCTACGGTGACGTGTGTGCTGCGTGGGGCGGCGGTTCCGAGTTCACCATCAAGGATTCCTCTACCACAAACGACACGTTTGACTATATGGTCAAGGTGCCGGACAATGTCTCCGATGAGGAGGCGGTGATGGCTTATCTGCCCTGCGTTGCCCTCAAGGGCGTGCGCCGGCTCACCCTGCGCCCCGGGCAGACGGTGGTCGTTTCCGGCGCGGGCATGGTGGGCATCAGTGCGCTGCAGATCCTCAAGATCCTTTGCCCGGACCTTGTCACCGTCTGCATCGAGCCCAATCGCTTCCGCCAGTCCATTGCCGCGCGCTATGCGGATGTTGTGGTCTCGCCCGATGAGGCGGAGGCGCGCATCTCGCAGATCACCGGCGGAAAAAAGGCGGACCGGCTGATCGAGTGCTCCGGCAACCCGGCGGTGGTGGGCACGCTGCACCGCTACATCAAGGACGGCGGCTGGGGCGCTGATGATGAGCCGGCCCACATCCACCTCCAGGGCGATTACCCCGAGAAGATCATCATGGACCACTATCACCGGTGGTTCGTGAAGAATTGCACCATCACCATGACCTGTGCGTTGGCCGCGGGCTGCAAAGAGCAGATCCTGGACTGGATCAGCACCGGCAAATTTGATGTGAAGAACCTGCCGGTGGAAGTCTGGCCGGTCAGCAAATGCGGCGAAGCCTTTGCGTACAAAGAGGAAAAAGGCGAGGACGTGTTCAAAATTCTGTTTGACTGGAGTAGATGAGAATGGAAAAAAAGCCAAGCGTGATCTTCATGCCCCACGCCAATCTGCAATACTCCCAGCTCAGGCCCGAAGCGCGTGAATGGGTGGTGCGCAACTGCTATGAAAAGCTGTTCGACATGATCCGCCGCAATCAGTGGCACATTGCCTTTGAAGCCAGCGGGCGAACGGTGGACCTTATCCAGGAACTTGCCCCCGACGTGATGAAAAAACTGCGGGACCTGGTGCAGGACGGACTGGTGGAACCGGTGGCTTCCCCCTATGTGCATTTCATGCTCAGCAACGTGCCCCGGGAACTGTGCCTGCGCTCGCTGCGGCGCAGTCTGGATGCCTGGGAACGGTGCGTCGGTGTGCGGCCCCGGGTGGGCTGGAACCCGGAATGCGGGTGGACTTCTTACATCATCGACGTCTACCGTCAGGCGGGGCTGGAGGCTCTGGTGATGGATGCGGACTCGTTCTTCCTCTCGTTTGATGAGATCCGGGACGCCACCGGCCTTCGCTACGATGTGGAGGGGCACAGCAACAAGACCCAGCTGTTCCGCATTGAAGAGTACATCCGTGAGAAACCCTGGTACCTGAAGTTCATCACCAATCCCACCCAGGCGCCCAACGGACTCAAGCTCATCTTCCGGTCCGACTGCATGGCGAATCTGCTGCTGTGGTATCTGATGGGCGCCACGGAGGGCATCCGGGGCAAGCCGGTGGGGCGGGAGGAGATTCGGACGATGTTCTCCACCTGGAAGGACCGGGTGGAAAAGACGGGCACCTTCCTGATGCCGTATGCCGAAGACGCGGAATACATCGGCAGCTCTGCCTATTTCTACGTGAAACAGTTCAACGAGGCGCGCTTTTTCGAGCCAGCACCCGAGAGCATCCCGCGCTTTCAGGAGATCGTGGAGCTGGCCCGCGAGGCCGGCTATGAGCTGACGCTGCCATCCCAAGTGCTGCAGCAGGCGGGCGAGGTGGAATTGAACCCCTACGTGGACTGCATCGAAAACGGAGTGGCCTGGCACGGCGGTACGGCAAAGGCCTGGGCCAACACGGAGCAGGCCCGCGTGCTGGACCCGGTCTGCCGCTCGGTTTACGAGGGCGTGTGCACGGTGCGGGACAATATCGGCGCCAGCGCCCCGGCCCGGCAGCTGCTGGAACAGGCGCTGGACGCGCTGGAAAGCGCCTGGGTGTCCGACTCCCGCTGGCCGCCTCACCCCACATCCCCCGGCCGGTTCAACGTGCGGGAATCCATCGACGACCTCTACCGGGCCAACGAGGCGCTGGAGAAGGCGATGGAGGCGGCGGGCCTGGCGCGCCGCCGCAGCCTGTATTCGCCGCAGCTGATGCTCTCTCAGATCCGCACCATGGAGAAAGAACTGATGGCCATGGATTACTTTGAGGAGGGCCGTTCCCAATGATTGAACCTGTGCGCCGGCTGGAACTGGTCCACTTTCAGCTCACCCGCCGCTGCAATCTTCACTGCTGGTTCTGCGGCCAGCAGGCGGAAAACAGCACCTTTGCGGGCCGCACCGGAGGCGAGCTGTCGCTGGAAGAGTGGCGGGGCGTCATCGAAGACCTGGAAGAGGTGCGCCAAAAAACGGGAGCTTCCCCCTCGGTGATCCTCTGGGGCGGCGAGCCGCTGGTGTCGCCGCACTTTGCACCGGTCGCCGAAGAACTGGCCCGGCGGGGCTTCACGCTGGGCATGGTGACCAACGGAACGCTTCTGGACCGCTATTCGTCCCTGTGCCGGGAGGTGTTCCGGCAGATCTATGTCTCGCTGGACGGAACGCCTGCCGTGCACGATGCGGTGCGGGGCGCGGGCGTGTACGAAAAGGTGGCGGAAAACCTGGCCCTTGTGCGGGGCGGAAAAGCAAGGATCACCATTATGTCGGTGATGACGGACGAGGCGCCCGCGCAGCTGGAGCGGATGCTGGACGGTTTTGCACTGCTGGAGCCCGATGAGGTGCTGCTTCAGGAGATGATCGCCCTGTCGCCCGGAGAGGCGCAGGCGTATCGGAGCTGGCTGCTGGACTCTTTTGACCTGCCGGCACCGGGCATCGCTGCCTGGGTGGGAGGCGAGCCCGCCCGCCGCATGCCGCACCAATGGTATGAGGAGTGGATCGCCCGGCACCCCTATCCGTTCCCGGTGCGCCATCTGCCCCACGGCGCGCAGGCGCTGCGGCCCTTCTGCCTGTCGCCCTGCCGCCATTTGCATGTGGCATGGGATGGAGAGGTGGGCTTCTGCACTGACTTTACCGATTTCACCTTGGGAAATGTGCGGGATGCTTCGCTGCAGCAGCTGTTCACCTCGGAACGGGCGGAGCGATTTGCCCGCCAGGTGCGGCAGGGCCAATGCGCAGCATGCGAACACTGCTCCTGGAAGAATTCAGAGACCTTTGGCCTGTGAATGGGAAAACAGGCCTGCAACACAAAAACAAGCGGCGCCCCGGCAGGACCGGGACGCCGCTTGTTTTGTATGTTTGAAGGAGGATTCATCCCTTCACCGCGCCGGAGGTGAGGCCCTGGATGAAGTAGCGCTGCAAAAAGACGAAGATGATGGTCACCGGCACGGCGGACACCAGCGAAGCGGCCATCATGGCGCTCCAGTTGGTGGACGCCTCGCCCAGGAAGGTCATCACCAGACCGGGCACCAGGGTGCGGCGGGCGGCGTCGGTGACGAGGGTCATGGAGTAGAGCAGGTCGTTCCGGCTCCTGACGAAGCCGTAGATGGCGATGGAGATCATGCCGGGCACCGCCATGGGGAAAATGATCTGGAACATGATGCGGGCGTGGCCCGCGCCGTCGATCTTGGCGCTCTCGATCAGCGGCGTCGGGCAGCTGGTCGAAGTAGCTTTTCAGCGTCCAGGTGCCCACCGGCAGGGTGAACACCACATAGCTGATGAGCAGTGCCCAGTAGCTGCCCAGAAGGCCGGTGCGCTGCATCAGCAAATAGATGGACAGCAGCAGGATGGCCTGGGGGAAGGCCTGGCTCATCATGAACAGGCCCATGATGAACTTGCGCCCCCGGTAGCGGAACTTGGAAAAGCTGTAGCCCGCGAAGGCGCACCCGATGGTGGCCATGAAGCTGCTGGCGAAGGACACCAGCAGGCTGTTGCGCAGATAGCCCATGATGGTGGGATCCCTGATGATGTTCAGGATGTTCTCCAGCGTCTTGGGCCCGGTGAAGAAGGTGAGGGTGAAGGTGTCGGAACTGGGCTTCAGCGCCGTGTTGATCATCCACAGAAGGGGCAGGAACACGAACGCGCCGATGAGCACCAGGAACACCCAGAAGAAGATGCGGAACCCGATGGTCTTTTGAAACATTTTCATCCCGTCACCCCCTTAGTCGGATTCATTGACCTGCCGCAGATACACGAAGCTGAAGCAGGCCAGCAGCAGTGCCCAGATGGTGCCCACGGTGGCCGCCTTGCCCATGTCCCAGTTTTTGAAGGCGGTGGTGTACACCTCGATGGACAGGGTGGTGGTGGCCCGGGCGGGGTCGCCCTCGGTCATGGTCCAGGGCAGGTCGAAGTGCTGCAGGTTGCCGATGGTGCCCAAAGCCAGCACCAGCGTCACGATGGAGCGCAGCTGGGGCAGCACCACGTGCAGGAAGGTCTGCCAGTTGCCCACGCCGTCGATGCGGGCGGCCTCGTTCTGGTCTGTGGAGACGCCCTGCAGCCCGCCCAGCAGGAAAGCCATGTACCAGGGCAGCATCTGCCAGGAGCGGGCGATGACCACGCACAGCAGCGCCGTCTGGGTCTGGCCCATCCAGGAAACGCCCTTGTCTAGGATGCCCAGGTTCGTGAGCAGGCCGTTGAGCACACCGTACTGGCCGTTGAAGATCCAGCTCCACAAAAAGCCGATGGCGATGCCGGGGATGATCCAGTTCACCAGCGTCAGGCCCCGCAGCAGCTCGCTGCCCTTGAAGCCCTGGTTGAGCAGGATGGCCCAGATGAAGCCCAGCACGAAGGGGATGAGGGTGGCCAGCACCACGAAGAGGGCGGTGGTGCCGAGGGTGGGCAGGAAGTAGGGGTCCTTGAACACCTTGACGTAATTCTCCAGCCAGACCCAGTCGTAGTCCGGGTAGAGCAGCGACCGGTCGGTGAAGGACATGAGCACCGCGTCCACAAAGGGATACAGGATGATGGCGGCGAATACCGCCAGACCGGGCACCACCAGCAAGAAGCCCACCTGACGGTCGGTGAGCCGGCCGCCGTTTTTGATACCTTTCACGGAAAAGCCTCCTTAGCAGCCGGGGCCGTCCCGCGTTTTGGGGCGGCCCCGGTCAGGTCAGTTGTGCCCGGCAAGGGATTTGCGCAGGCGCAGGGGGGTTACAGGGCGTTCAGGCGGCTTTCCATGTCGGCCACGGCCTGTTCCGCGGTCTTCTGGCCCAGCAGGGCGGCCTGCAGTTCTTCGGTGATGACGCTCTTGACTTCGCTGGCGTTGGTCATGCGGGCGGTCTCCTCCAGCCGCGCGGTGGCGGTGGACTCCAGGAAGCCGTTCAGGTAAGCGTCGTTCTTGACCTCTTCCTTCTCGGAAGCGCTCACGGTCACAGGGGGCATGCCGTTGTTGGTGAAGTAGTCCATGGCGACGTCGTCACTCACCAGGGTCAGGGCCAGATCGGCGGCCTGCTCCTTGTATTCGCTCTTGTCAAAGATGACCAGCATGTGGCCCCACATGGTGGACTGGGGCTGGTCGCCGGCGTTCAGAACGGGGCGGGGCATGGCGCTGCAAACATTGACCACGTCCTTGGGGGCAACGCCGTTGCTCACGGCCTGGCCCTTGGCGACCACGGCGTCGTCATAGAAGGCCATCTTGCCCTGGGCGAACATCTGACGGGCCTCGCTGCGGCCGGTGTCCATGGCGATGTAGCCCTTGGCCAGCATGTCCTGATACCACTTGACGCACTCCACGGCGGCCTCGCTGTTGATGGTCACAGAGCCGTCCTCGCCGAAGATGGCGCCGCCGAAGGTCCACAGCCAGGGCATGAAGTCGCCGGCGCAGGTGTCGTCCTTGGTGGAAACGCCGTAGGGCACGATGCCCTCGCCCAGCGCGGCTACGTCGGCCAGGCACTGCTCAAACTCTTCCATGGTGGTGGGCACGGTGTCCCAGCCGGCGCGGGCCAGGATCTCGGGGTTGTAGACCATGGTGATGGAGGCCATGCTCCAGGGCAGGGCCAGCTGCTTGCCGTCCACATTGCCCACGTCCAGAGCGGACTGGGTGAAGTTCAGATACTTCTCGCCCAGGATGTCGTTCCAGTCGGCCAGAACGCCCGCCTGCGCCACGGTGTTGAAGATGCCGATGTCCACCTGGGCCAGGTCAAGCTGCTCGGAGCCCTGGTTGCGGATGAGCAGCTGCTGAGCGGTGTCCGCCCAGGTCCAGCCCACTCAGGTCACGGTGTTGCCGCTGGCCTCTTCGTAGGTGGTGCGCATGCGCTGGAAGATCTCCTTGGAGGCCTCTTCCTCGCCGGACCAGCCGGCCCAGACGATGTTCACCGGCTCGGTGGACCCGGAGCCGCTGTCCCCGGTGGAGGCAGGGGTGGAGCCGCCGGTGGAGGCGGGGGTGCCGCCGCAGCCGGCCAGAAGGGAAACAGCCATGAGCGCGCTGAGGCTCAGCGCCAGCATTTTTCTCATTTTCATTGTGATTCTCCTTTGTCCTGTATTTGATGTTCGGATGATTGAATGGGCCCTATCAAACCGGTGATCCTGCGTTTGGGCGTCCCCGTGCTCAAATCACCGGTGTTGCCTGTATACGCGCACCTCGAACAGATGCGCCCGTTCGTCGCCCCAGGTCTTTTCGCAGACCAGGCGCAGCGCCGTGGCCGTCACGGCCTCCCCGGCGGAAAGCTCCAGCAGCCGCCGCCAGTTGCCGGTGCAGCGGGCCACCGTCCGCCAGCCGTTTTCCGTCAGCGCCTGCACGCTCACATCCCGCATCAGCTGGGGCGGCATGCCCTTGCGGGCGGCGAATTTGTGGTGATCCTCCCAGTGGTCGGTGCGGCTGCTGGGGATCTCCATCGAGAGCTCCGGGTCAAGATACAAAAGGATGGTGTCGAAGGTGCGGGGCGTGTCCCAGCGCAGCTCCAGCCAGGGCGCGGCCTCGGGGGCCGAGCACCACAGGTGGGGCTGCCGCCACACGCGGCTGCATCCGTCGACCACGTTCTCCGGGGCGTAAAAGCTGTTCTTTCCGGGCAGGAAGAGGGGGTCGCGGTATTCCGGGGTGTCGGCCCTGCCGCACAGGATGCCCGGCGCTCTTCGCTCCGCCAGTGCCAGCGAGACGCCGGGGGCGGGGTCGAATACAAGCATACCATACTGCCCCTGCGCCTGGGAAGGGAAGAGGGCGTCCAGCCAGTTCTCCCCGGCGGTCAGCTGCCAGCTCTGTTCACCCGCCGACTGGCCGGGGCACAGGCGGCTGGGCAGGGGGCAGCAGTGCCAGACCGCCTGCAGCGTGGCGGGCGCGTCGGCCCGCACCAGAAAGCGGCCGCGGGGCTCGTCGGGGCAGGGGCAGGCGACGAAGCCGCCCTGTTCCAGTGAGAACCAGCCGGCGGCAGGCCCTTCTTCGGGCTGGTAGCGGGAGCTGGCGGTCACCGCCGCGTCCCGGGCCAGGTCCTCCGGGTCCTGGTTGGAGAGGCCCGGCAGGAACATGTCCTCCCGCAGCAGGGTCTGGCGGATGCGCTCCACCTCTTCGGGAGCCAGCGCCGCGGGGCTTTTGCCCCACCGCAGGCAGCCCCAGGCCAGCGCCGCGGCGGCCTGGCCGGAAAGGCCGCAGGTGTTCATCACCCGGGTGGAGACGAAGGCCTCCCGGCGGGTGCCGATGTTCCGCCCCGCGAACAGCAGGTTGGGGAAATCGGCGTGATACAAACAGCGCAGCGGCACGGCGTAGACGTTCACCGGGATCTGGGTGCAGTTGTCCTCGTCGCTGCCGATGCCCTCGGCGGGGTGGAAATCCATGTACCATCCGCCGTAAAAGCCGCCGTCGGCAAAATCGGTGTGGCGCAGCACGTCCTCCTGGCTGAGTAGATAGGCGGTGTCCATCCGGCGGGATTCCCGCTTGCCGGGCAGGCTGCCCACCCACTCCAGGGTGTAGCAGGCGGCGTTGAAGCGGCCGCTGTTCTTTATGTAGTTCCAGATGCCCATCACGATGCGCCGCAGCTCAAAGGCGATGTCCTGAGCGTCGGCGATGGTGTTGCGCAGCCCGCCGTATTCGAACCACCAGCAGTCGCTGCCGCTCTGGGTCTCGGACACGATGCGCCCGCCCCGGCCCAGCGGGGCCTCCACATCTTCCAGGCTGTATGCGTAGGAGGGCGGCACAAAGGCCACCGGGTGGTCCTCCTTTTTTACATAATAGAGGATGGAACTGCCCAGCAGTGCGGTGGGTTCGGGAGCAGCGTCCTTGCGGAACAGATGCTCGCCGATCCAGTAGGGCACGCCCGCCCTCGCCCCCACCGACCCGTCGCCGGTGGCGTCGATGAACATTTTGGCGCGTACCCGCCAGGTGCGCTCGCTGGCCTGCTGGCTGCCCTGCACCCAGAGCAGTCTGCGGTCCTGCACCTCCACTTCGGTGACGTCGGTGTTCAGAAGAAGGGTCAGGCCCGGCTGGCTGGTCACCGCGTCCAGAAGCACGTCGTCCCAGAACAGGGGGTTGCCGTCGGGATTGGTGTAGAGGTTGCGCATCTTCAGCGCGCCCAGCACGCCCATCTCCTCGCTGAACAGGTTGCCAGCGCCCACAGCGCCCCGTGTCCACACCCGGATCTCGCTGCTGGAATTGCCGCCCAGCACCGGGCGGTTCTGGATGAGCACGACCTCAAGGCCAAGGCGCGCGGCCTCCAGCGCCGCGCAGACGCCGGCGGGGCCGCCGCCCACCACGGCCAGATCGGTGTATAACTCTTTCATGCTTCCACACACCTTTGTTGAGAGCAGATTATTCCACTTGAACAGGGCCTTGCCCGCAAAAGGATTCGCCTGTTTTCCTGTTAAACATAAAAAATCAAGAAAAAGAAGAAACTTTTTGTTTGATTTGTCCCCATTCTAACAGCAAATGCGGCCCGCCACCATGATTGTTTTGCTTTGTTTCTGGATTATTCTGCACTAAGTTGTTGACGCTGTGCGAAAGATGGGCTACACTGGATGCAGAGAAACGGCCCGGCAAAGGAGGAAAAAAGGATGGCAAACCCGTACCAGAGCGTGGGGGATTATCTGCAGTTCATCCGGGACAAATACAACGTCCAGATCTGCGTGAAGGACTTCGGCGGCTTCATCCACATCAACAAGGACCTGTCGGAGGCGCTGGACCCCTTCCTTGCCCACACCAACCCTTTCTGCCTGTACATGAAAAGCGAGCCGGAGCGCTTCCACGTCTGCCTTTCCATGATACGCAAGATGCACGACAAGCTGCTGCGCACCAAAAAGCCCTTCTTCGGCGTCTGTCACGCGGGGCTGGGGGAGTATGTGGTGCCGGTGTATTCCGGCGAGCTGCTGCTGGGCACGGTGAACGCCGGATTTTTCCAGACCAACGAGGCCCGCACCCGCTGGTGCATCGCCCACGCCTGCCGCTGCAGCGAGGGGCTGGAGACCGAACGGGCGCTGGAACTCTATGCCGCAAACATCGCCACGCCCACCATCCCGGTGGACGACCTGCTGGTGGAGCTGCAGCTGGTGGCGGGACACCTGGGCCAGTCCTATCAGGCGCTGAACAACACCCACGCGGCCCCCAACATGGCCCGGCGGTGCCAGAATTCCAGCGAGGACACCATCTTCTCCCACGCGGTGGAATATGTGCGCATCAACTGCACCCAGCACGTCTCGCTGCCCGAGCTGGCGCGCTTCTGCCATTGCAGCGAGAGCTACCTCAGCCACCTGTTCAAGCGGCACGCCGGGGTGAACGTGAGCACCTATGTGAACAAGGTGCGGGTGGAGCAGGCCAAGGGCATGCTGCGCTACAGCCTGCTGCCGGTGGCGGACGTGGCGTGCGCCTGCGGCTTCAACGACCCGAACTATTTTTCCCGGGTGTTCGCCCGCATCATGGGCATCCCGCCCTCGGAGTACCGCCGCCGCTTTCTGGACATCGAGACCCGCCAGCCGCCGCCGCAGGCGCGGTGAAGAACTGCGGGGCAGATACAAGAATCGGCCGCCGCGGCGGGCAGACAGGACCCCCGGTGATGTGCTATCCTTAAAGAAATGAAGCGACCCGCCCCCGCGCACAAGAGCGCAATGAAAACAAGGAGGGGACCGCCCTGTGAACGCCGCCCTGATCGCGGGCATGCTGCTGGCCTACACTGCCGCGCTGTGCCTGCTCATCCGAAAAGCCTGTTCCGCCCGCAAAAGCTATCTGGCAGAAAAAATTCTGTGCAGCCTGCTGTTTGTGGCGGTGGCGGGCGTGTCCGCCAGGCTGGGCAGCCGGCCCGAGGCCTTCGTGCACCTTGCGCCCGCTTTGGGCTGCTGCGTGACGGGGGACGTGCTGCTGGCCGTCTACAACCGCCGCCGCAGGCTGCCCTGGTTTGTGGCGGGCGGCGTGTGCTTTCTGGCGGGGCACGGGCTGTTCGTGTGGGGGCTGTGCCGCCTGCAGCCGGTGGGCTGGCCGGTGCCTGTGGCTGCCGCCGCCGGCGCGCTGGGGGTGCTGGCGCTGAGCCGCCTGCCCGGCATGCGCTTCGGCCGCCTGCTGCCCATGGCGGCGGTCTACGCGGCCTTCGTCTCCGCCTTTCTGGGCAAGGGGTTCCAGCTTGCGGCGGGCCTGGGCCAGCCCTGGTGCTTTCTGGTGCTGGCGGGTGCGGCCCTGTTCTGGGTGTCGGACCTGCTGATCTTGTTCCTTTATTTTTACCGCACCTCCCACCCGGCGGTGCACGCCGCAAATCTGGCCACCTATTATTACGGCATGTTCCTGGTGGCCATCAGTCTGGGCTTTTGAGCAAAACGAAGCGCAGCGCCTCCCGGCAGGGAAGGCGCTGCCTTTTTTTGCCCTTTTTCGCGGCGGGCTTTTCCCGGGGAAAGCCCGCTGCTGCGGCACTTTCGGGGGCTTTCGGCACGCTGCGCGGGCAGGGGAGAGCCCGCGTGCCCCTCTTGCACTTTGACGGTGCCGGGGTTAGAATTACATCTGTGACGCACCAGCGGACGGACTGCCGCCGGGGCGCGTCGGATATTTGGCTGACCAAAGGGGGATACGGAAATGAAGGTTCTGGTGATCTCGGACGTGCACAGCAACGTCTGGGCGCTGCGGGAAGTGCTGCGGGCGGAGCAGGGGTTCGACCTGCTGGTGTGCGCGGGCGATTATGTGGACTACGGCATCGCGCCCAAAGAGACCATCGCCCTGGCGCGCTCGGTTCCCGGCGCGGTGCTGGTGCAGGGCAATCACGACAAGCTTCTCACGGAAATTTACGACAGCGGTGAATACCGCACCAAGAAAGGCCATGACTTCAAGTGGTCTCACGACAACTGCCTCAAGATGGACGGGGAGGACATCGAGTTCCTGCGCACGCTGCCCATCCACCAGTCCTTCGAGGCGGACGGAGTGCGCTATCTGGTCCAGCATCAGTACAAGAGCGACTACTCCACCGTGGAGTGCCGCTTCCTGTTCGACCAGTTCTGGGCCGAGCATGCGCCCGCCGCGCCCGACGGCGTGCGCCGCTGCATGATCTTCGGCCACTCTCACCGGCAGGCGGCGCACTGGCTCTCCGGCGACCGGCTTTGGCTGAACCCGGGCAGTGTGTCCTACCGCCGGCCGGACGACCCGGAAAAAACGGCCCAGTACGCCGTCATCGAAAACGGCGAGATCTCCCTGCGCCAGGTGCCCTACGACGCCTCCGCCCAGCTGGCGGCGGCCAAGGAGTACCTCGCGAAGGACGCCATGATGGAGACCGAACTGCAGGATTTCTTTTTCTTCTTCGGCAACGCAAAAACTTCCCGTGACCCGCTGGTGCGAAAGGAGAGCGACAAATGAGCATGATCCGGCGCATCCCCATGGACGGGGTGATGAATTTCCGCGACCTGGGCGGTTTCGCCTGCCCCGGCGGCGTGACCCGGTGGAACCGCATCTACCGCAGCGCTGCCCTGACCGACGCCACCCCTGAGGATGTGGAACGCCTGCGCCGCAGGAACATCAGGCTGGTGCTGGACCTGCGCTATCCCCATGAGGCTCAGGCGCGGCCGGATGTGGTCATTCCCGGGGTGCAGAACCTGAATTTCCCGCTGCTGGGCGACTTTCCCATTGATAAACTGCCCATCAACGGCGAGGTCAAAAGCACCAGGAGTCTCTACCGCATGTACCGGCTGATGCTGCGCCACGGGGGCGAGGCCATCCTGGGTGCCTTCCGCGCGCTGCTGGCGTGCGACGGCGCGGTTTTGTTCCACTGCGCCGCCGGCAAGGACCGCACCGGCGTTTTCACCATGCTGCTGCTGGCGCTGGCGGGGGTGGAATGGGCCGACATCCTGGCGGACTACACGGTGAGCGAACTCTATCTGGAGGGCCTCACCACCGACATCTCCGGCTCCAACGTGCACAACATGCGCATGCTGCGCGCTTTTCTGGAAAAGGAGTACGGCTCGGCGGAGGAATATCTGCTGGGACTGGGCGCCTCAAAGGAGGAACTGGACGCCTTCCGCAGCCTTTTCGTCTGCCCCGAGGGGGACAACGAACAGGGCGGTTGGTGATAACGCACAAAGGAATGGTGACCTCTTTGGATGATACAATGAAATTTATGTCCACCGGTTGACATTTTTCTTTGCGGTTTTATAATTAAGACGTGCTCAAGGGAAAAGCGAAATCGACAGATGAGCGGAAGAAAGGCGGAGCAGGAGGGATTTACTGCCCCCGCCGGTCCTTCCGTTCTGGTGATTTTTTCCTTGCAAAATATGTCAATCGCTTGACCGAAAAAAGACGGATGTTGCTTTGAAAGGAGAAGTATCCAAATGAAGAAAATGATGAAACGGGTCGTGGCCGGCGCTCTGGCGTTGTCCATGACGGTGCTGATGGCGGCCTGCGGCGGCTCCGATGAATCCACCGGTTCCGTTGCCCAGACTTCCAGCGGCAGCACTGCCGGCGCCACCTCCATCAAGGTGTGGGTGAGCTCCGGCGCGGAGGACGATGTCTACCGCGAGACCTTCGACAAGATGGAGACCGAGCTGGGCATCACCATCAACGACGAGTACTATCCCAAGGACGAGCTGGACAGCAAGCTGCAGGTCGCGCCCGTGGTGGGCGACGCCCCCGACATGATCGTGGCCGACTACCTGCTGATCCCCGGCTACTATGAGACCGGCATGATCCAGCCCATCGACGAGTACATCAGCGACGATCTGAAGAGCGACCTGCTGCAGTCCGTCATCGCCGAGTCCACCTACGACGGCAAGATGGTCTCCACCGCGCAGTTCGACTCCGGCCTGGCTCTGTGGGCCAACAAGTCCATGCTGGAAGAGGCTGGCGTGCGCATCCCCACCAGCTACACCGATGCCTGGACCAAGGAAGAGTTTGAGGATGCTCTGGCCAAGCTGAAGGCCAGCGGCGTGGAGTACCCCATGTACCTGCGTCAGAACAACCCCTCCTCCCTGTACTACACCTACATGCCCTTCGTGGTCAGCTTCGGCGGTGACTACATGAACCGCGACACCATGCTCACCGAGGGCGCGCTGGACAGCGAAGCCAGCATCGCCGCCTTCGACTACATCTCCTGGATGATCGACCAGGGTTATGTGAACGCCGCCTGCGACTATGAAGACGCCTTCTACGGCCGCAAGGAGAGCGCGTTGTCCCTGACCGGCCACTGGATGTACACCCAGCATGTGGATGCTCTGGGCGACGACGCCATCATCATCCCCATCCCTGACTTCGGCAACGGCGTGTACACCTGCACCGGTTCCACCGTCTGGGCCATGACCACCGCCGCCGTGGACAACGGCGTGGCCGACGCTGTCTGGAGCGTGATGGAAAAGAGCATGGACCCCGAGCACATCAACATGGTGACTGACGTGAACGGCGCCATCCCCTCCCGCCTGTCTGTGATGGAGCAGGACCCCGAGCTGCAGGAAGGCGGCCGGCTGTACCTGTACCGCGAGCAGCTGGAGGCCAACATCGCTGTGCAGCGGCCTCTGACCCCTGCCCACATGACCATTTACAGCGCTATGCAGTCTGCCATTGCTGACATCATCGCCGGTGCGGACGCCGGTGAGACCCTGACCGCGACCGCCCAGTCCATCGACGACATCATCGTTGAGAACGGCTGGAACATCGAGTAACACCGCAATGGGGGAGCGCGCGCCAGCGCCTCCCCCTTTTTCTTCTTTACCATAAAGGATGTGAAACCGGTTGAAAAAACTCCGAATAAAAAGCCTGAACACCCGCACGCAGGAGGCGCTCACCGGCTGGCTGTTCAGCGCCCCGGCGCTGATCGGCGTGGCCATCTTCATGATCGTGCCCTTCTGCATGTCGGTGGTCTACTCCTTCACCAACAAGATGCTGGTGCAGAAGCCGGGCGAGCCCCTGCAATTCACCTTTCTTGACAACTACATCAAGCTGTTCACCAACGATCTGGCCCATCAGGCTTTCATGAACACCCTGCTCTACGCCGTGATGGTGGTGCCCACCACCATCCTGCTGGGCACCCTGCTGGCGGTGTTCGTGAACAGCAAGCTGCGGGGCGTGAAGATCTTCCGCACCATCTACTTCAGCCCCCAGGTGGTCACCATGACCGTTGTGGCAGTGGTGTGGTCCTTCATCTTCTCCTCCAGCGAGTCCGGTCTGATGAACTCCGCGCTGCAGCTGTTCGGCCTGGAGCCTCAGCGCTGGCTGCAGGACACTCAATGGGCCATGTTCTGTATCGCGGTGATGTACATCTGGCAGTCGCTGGGCCTGCAGATGCTCATTGTGCTGGGCGGCCTGCAGTACATCCCCGAGGAGCTGTACGAGGCGGCCTATCTGGATGGCTGCAACACCTTCCAGAAGTTCTGGCGCATCACCGTGCCCATGCTGAAAAACACGCTGGTTTATGTGCTCATCTCCACCACCATCAACACGCTGAAACTGTTCACCCAGGTCTACGTGCTGACCAACGGCGGCCCGCAGAACGCCACCACCTCGGTGGTCTACCTGCTGTACAAATCCGGCTTCATCAACCAGCAGGTGGGCTATTCTTCCGCCATCGCCGTGGTGTTCTTCATCATCGTGTTCGTGATCTCTGAGATCCAGAACTACATCATCGGAAAGGAGTGAGACGATTGACCACTGCAGCAAGCAAACAGAGAAAAATGTTCTCGCTCCTGGCGCACTACATCGGCTATGTGCTGATCGCCTTTCTGTTCATCGCGCCCATCGTCTATCTGGTGGTGTCCTCGCTGAAGAACGACACCCAGATCGTGGCCGACATGTCCACCTTCAAGGCGTTCCTGCCGGTGGGCGAACTCTCGCTGGACAACTACGTGGCCGTCATCCAGAAGGTGGACTTCCTCAAGTTCTTCAAGAACTCCGCCGTGGTGGCCGTGATCTATGTGGGCGTGGCCACCATCATCAACGGCATGATCGGCTATGCCCTGGGCATGCTGGAGTTCAAGGGCAAGCGGCTGGTCATCTCGCTGGTGATCGCCCTGTCGGTCATCCCCACCGAGGCGGTCATCATCAACCGCTTCCTGGTGGCCAACGAGCTGGGCATCCTCAACTCCTACATCGGCCTGGCCATCCCCACGGTGGCCTATCCCATGTTCATGTTCCTTTACTACAATCACTTCAAGGGCATGCCCAAGGAACTGATGGAGGCCCCATCGTGGACGGCGACAGCTACGCCGGCATCTTCTGGCACATCATGTTCCCGCTGTCCAAACCCATCATCGCCACCGTGGCCATCATGGGCTTCATCCGCTCCTGGGGCGATCTGCTCTGGCCCACCCTGGTCACCCGTGACGAGACCTACCGCACCCTGCCTCTGGCGCTGCGTGCCTTGTCCACCGACGTGTACATCTTCTGGGGCCAGATCTTCGCCTTCGCCACCCTGATGACCATTCCGGTGTTTGTAATCTTCCTTCTGTTCCAGAAGCAGTTTATCCAGTCGCTGGCCATGAGCGGCATCAAGGGCTGACAAAGGCTCTGCCGCCGCGCCGGGCCCCGCAAAGTGGCGGCGGGGCATCTTCCCTCCTGCCGCTTTGCGCTGTATAATAATGGCAAACCATCTACGCAAGGCAGGAGTGATTGCAGTATGGCAACGATCAAAGATGTGGCGCTGCATGCCGGCGTCACAGTGACCACGGTCTCCCGCGTGCTGAACAACCGGGGCTACATCAGCGAAAAGACCCGCCAGAAGGTGTATGAGTCCATGCGGGCGCTGAACTATCAGCCCAACGAGCTGGCGCGGGCGCTGTACAAAAAGCAGAGCAAGGTCGTGGGGGTGGTTGTGCCCTCGCTGCTGCATCCGTATTTTTCCGCCTGCGTCCACTATCTGGAAAAATACGCCGCGCGCCAGGGATACAAGATCATGGTGTGCAATTCCAAACGGGAGCGCAAAAGCGAGATCGAATACATCGAGATGCTCAAGTCCAACAAGGTGGCGGGTATCGTGCTCTGCACCCGCACCGGCGAGCTGGCCGACATCCTGGACGATTCGCTGCCGGTGGTCACGCTGGAGCGCTCCATCTCCGACAAGATACCGGCCATCATGTGCGACAACTACCAGGGCGGCGTGCTGGCCGCCCAAAGCCTGCTGGACCGGGGCCGCACCGGCATCGCCGTGTTCCCCGGCCAGCCCAAGGTGCAGCTGCCGGGCGAACTGCGCGTCACCGGCTTTCTGGACACCTGCCGTCAGGCGGGGGTGGAGCCCATCGTGGTGACCACCGACGAGAGCCAGTTCGCCGCGCGGGACTACCGCGGCACCATCCGGGCGGCGCTGCGGGCGCATCCGGAGATCGACGGCGTGTTCGCCACCAGCGACGTGATGGCGGCCCAGGTCATCCAGGAGTGCGCCAAGGTGGGCCGCAGCATCCCGCAGGACGTCAGTCTGGTCGGCTTTGACGATGTGGACATCGCCAGCCTGACAAACCCCCCGCTGACCACCATCCATCAGCCGCTGGAACAGATGTGCGAGTATGCAGTGGATGGCATCCTGCGCAAATTGAGGGGAGAAACCGTGCCCGTAAAAACCATCCTGCCCGTTTCGCGGGTGGATCGGGAATCTGTGTAGCGCATCGCCTGTGCTCTCAAAGCACGGCGGTGTGTTCCGCCGTGCGCTTATGGCGCGTCCCGGCCCCGCACACAGCAGGGCGGGCATGCTCATAAGGAGAAAAGTATGAACACGAATACCATTATGCACGGCGACATGCCGGGCGATAAGGTGGAGATCAACGACTCCCACCGGACCAAGGCGGCCCGCATCCTTCCGGTGCTGCTGGAAAAGCTGGAACCCATCCGGGCTGCCAATCCTCACGGACGCGCGGTCGTCTGCGTGTGCGGCGGCAGCGGCGTGGGCAAAAGCGAGATCGCCAGCCTGCTGGGTCAGACCTTGCAGGACGGCGGCCTCGGTTGCTATGTGCTCAGCGGCGACAACTACCCCCACCGCATCCCCGCCCAGAACGACGCCGAGCGGCTGCGGGTGTTCCGCTGCGGGGCCCTCAAGGGCCTTGTGGGCAGCGGGCTGTACACCGAAGAGGTGAAGAACGAGCTGCTGGACCTGCAGCGGCAGGACGTGGACTGCGACCCCGCCCAGACTGCCGGCCGCCCCTGGCTGGAGGTCTACCAGCGGGAGGGCAGAAAGGCGCTGGCGGGCTATCTTGGCAGCGACAAAGAGCAGGACTTCGCCCAGCTGAGCGACATCATTTCCCGGTTCAAGAACGGCGCCGGGAGCATCTATCTCAAGCGCATGGGCCGCACCCCGCTGGACCTGTGGTACGACCGGGTGGATTTTTCCGACAAAAAGGTCCTCATCATCGAGTGGACCCACGGCAACAGCGACGGCTTTTCCGGGGTGGACCTGCCCATCCTGCTGAACAGCACCCCCCAGGAGACGCTGGAGCACCGCCGCAGCCGCAACCGGGACGGCGGCGTGGACCATCCCTTCACCATCATGGTGCTGGAGATCGAGCAGCGCCTGCTTGAATCGGCGGCCCACAAGGCGGCCATCATCGTGGCCAAAAACGGCGACCTGCTCACCTACGGGCAGTACCGCGAACTGATGGCACGGGGGTGAGGGGCGATGAAAGAATTGTCGAGCGGGCCGATGCTCAACGCCTATCCGGACAGCATCGGCGGCCAACTGGCGGACATCGTGGCCTTTTTGAGCCGCGATGAACTCAAGAACGTTTTCTCCTCCTTCTACATCCTGCCCAGCGTCTTCAACACCGACCTGGACCGGGGCTTCTCGGTGGTGGACTACTCCCTCAGCGAGGACCTGGCCCGGCGGGAGGATCTGGACGCGCTGCGCTCCCTGGGGCTGGACCTCAAGCTGGACTTCGTGCTGAACCACGCCTCGGTGCTCAGCCCCCAGTTCCAGAGCATGGTCCATGACCCCGACTCGCCCTACAAGGACTTCTTCATCGACTGGAACGAGTTCTGGAAGGGCGAAGGGGAGATGACCGAGGAGGGCTACATCCTCCCGGACAAAAAACATCTGGGCCGCATGTTCTTCCGCAAGCCGGGGCTGCCCATCCTGATGGTGCGCATGCCCGACGGGCGGGACGTGCCCTATTGGAACACCTTCTATCAGCAGGTGGATTATCAGGTGCCCACAGTGCAGCAGCTGATGCATGCCAGCGGCCTGCAGTACACCCGCGCTTTGCGCCTGCACCAGCGCATCGCCCCGGCCCTGGCGGAGGGCAGGACCCCCGCCCAGCTGGACTTCACCGGCTTCGAGGAGGCCAAGCAGGCTGTGTGCGGCTGGCTGGAGGCCCACCGGGAATACCTGGGCCAGATGGACCTGAACATCCGCTCGCCGCTGGTGTGGCAGTTCTACGACGACACCCTCAAGACGCTGGCGGACTACGGCGCGCGCATCGTCCGGCTGGACGCCTTCGCCTACGCGCCCAAGGCGGTGGGGGAGAAGAACTTCCTCAACGAGCCGGGCACCTGGGAACTGCTGGCCAAGGTGGACGAGCTGGCGAAGAAGTACGACCTGGACCTGCTGCCCGAGATACACGCCAGCTACGGCGAGAAGATCTACGAAAAAATCGCCCGGAAAGGCTACATGACCTACGACTTCTTCCTGCCGGGGCTGCTGATCGACGCCTTTGAGCACAAGAACGCCGACTATCTGCGCCGCTGGGCGGGCGAAATCCAGGCGGGTGGCCTGCGGGTGGTGAACATGCTGGGCTGCCACGACGGCATCCCTCTGCTGGACCTGAAGGGCCTGATGCCCGACGAGCGCATCCAGGGCCTCATCGACGCGGTGGTGGCCCGGGGCGGCTACGTCAAGGACCTGCACGGCGCCAAGAACATGTACTATCAGGTGAACGCCACCTATTACAGCGCCCTGGGCGAGGACGACGCCAAAATGGCGCTGGCCCGGGCCATCCAGATGTTCATGCCTGGCAAGCCCCAGGTGTGGTATCTGGACCTGTTCTGCGGCAAAAACGACCACGAGGCGGTGCGCCGCGCCGGCCCCGGCGGCCACAAGGAGATAAACCGCACCAACATCCCGCCGGAGGCCATCGACGGCCTGCTGCAAAACCCCTGTGTGCTCGAGCAGCTGGACCTGTTGCGCCTGCGCAGCACCCACCCGGCCTTCGGCTTCGACAGCGAGCTGGAGATCGGCGGCGAGGGCGGCACCCTGGAGCTGACCTGGCGCAAGGGCGGGGAGTGGGTCTCCCTCCACGCCGACCTGGCCAGGGCGACGTACTCCATCACCGGCACTTCTCTGTAAAAAAAGCAAACCGGCCGCGCCGCGGCGGGCGTTCTGCCCGCTGGGGCGCGGTCCTTTTTTGCGCCCGGGAAAGACAGCGCGCCTTCCCCTGTGCTATACTGAGAGCAGCAAGCCGAAGGAGGAAACGAAACATGGAGCGGCCGGAGCGGCAAAAAACGAAAGAACAGCAAACGGCGGTCCGGCTGGCCCGCCCGGAGGACATCGACGCCTGGATGGAACTGGTGGACCGGGTAAAGGCGGACTTCCCGGGTCTTGAGACCGAGGCGGCCTTGGCGGAGCACCGGGCCACGGTTCTGCGCTTCATCGGCAAGGCCTCCGCGGCCTGCGCGGCGGGGGAGGGGCGCATCCTGGGGGCACTGCTGTTCTCGAAGGAAGACGGCATGCTCTGCTTTCTGGCGGTGGACCCGGCCAGCCGCAGGCAGCACATCGCCCGGCGGCTGGTGGACTTCATGCTGGCGCGGATGGACGCGGGCAGCACCGTCACCGTGACCACCTACCGGGAGGGCGACCCGCGGGGCGCCGCCGCCCGGGCGTTTTACAGGAGCGTGGGCTTTTCGGAAGGGAAGCTGGGGGAGGAGTTCGGCTGCCCCGTGCAGGAGTTCACCCTCAAAGGAAAGGCCGCCGGACAAAGATGAGCACGGAAAATCGGGCGCGGACGGCCGCTTTCCGGTATGCTGGAGCCAGAAGGAGGGTGTGACCAATGGACTGGGTAGAGAGCATCCATCAGGCGGTCCGGTATATCGAGCAGCATCTCCGGGAGGAGCTGACCATCGGGGACATCGCACGGCAGGCGGCCCTTTCGCCCTTTTATTTTCAAAAGGGCTTTGCCATGCTGTGCGGCATGACGGTGGGCGACTACATCCGCCAGCGCCGGCTTTCCGCCGCCGGGCTGGAGGTCCTCACGACGGACCGGAAGATCATCGACATCGCGCTGGAATTCGGCTACGACTCGCCGGACAGCTTCACCAAAGCCTTTGCCCGCTTCCATGGGCTCACACCTGCCGCGCTGCGAAAAAGCGGAGGCGCGGTCCGTTCCTTTGCTCCGCTTCGGATCAAAGTGACATTGGAAGGTGGTCAAAACATGGATTGCAAGATCATGAAAAAAGAGGCGTTCACCGTGCTCTGCCGGGCAAAGAAATTCAAGTACGAGGAAGGCGCGGAGGCGGTGCCCCGGTTCTGGGCCCAGCACTTTGCCGCGGGCGGCGGCAAGGTGGTGCGCGGGGTCTACGGCATCAACCTGGACGAGAGCATGGGCGGCAGCGAGTTCGAGTATCTCATCGCGGACAACTATGACCCCGCCGCCGAGGTGCCGGAGGGCTTTGCCACCCGCACCATCCCGGCCCACACCTGGGCGGTGTTCCTCTGCACCGGGCGCATGCCCCAGGCGCTGCAGGGGCTGAACCAGCAGATCTTCTCCCAGTGGCTGCCCACGAACCCCGACTACAAGATCGCCGCGGGCATCAACGTGGAGCTTTACAGCGACGCCAGCAAGTTTGAAAGTGGCACCCAGGACCAGGACTACTACTGCGAGGTCTGGCTCCCGGTGGAAAAGAAATAAAAGCATCCGGCTCCCGTGTTCGGCGGGGGCCGGATGTTTTTGCCGTTTCACAGAAGATTGACAGACCCGCGCCGGGGACGGTATGATAGAGAAACGAAAAAACACCGGCGGGGCCGCCCGGCCCCGGCCCAAATCCATTGGGAGGTCCACAGATGAAACGTATCCTTGCCCTGCTGTTTGCCCTTTGCCTTCTTCTGCTGGCGGGCTGCGGGCAGCAGACCGACGCGACCTACCGGCAGATCAGCCAGGAAGAGGCCAAAGAGATGATGGACGCCGGGGACGCGGTGGTGCTGGACGTGCGGGAACAAAGCGAATACGACGAGGGCCACATCCCCGGGGCGGTGCTGCTGCCGGGGGGCTCCATCGACGAGGACACCGCCGCCGCCGTCATTCCCGAAAAGAGCGCCACGGTGCTGGTCTACTGCCGCAGCGGCAACCGAAGCAAGACCGCTGCCGCCGCGCTGGCGGAACTGGGCTACACCGGCGTCTGCGAGTTTGGGGGCATCAACACCTGGCCCTATGAAATTGAGCAATAAGCAAAGGAGAGAATGAGCGTGGACCGAGAAGAATGTCTGCCCTGCAAAGCGCCGCTGGAAGGTCCGGCCAGGGGCGAAAAGACAGAGCGCGCCGCCTGCCGCAAAAAGCCGAAGGTGGCCTTCCTCTGCGTGCACAATTCCTGCCGCAGCCAGATGGCGGAGGCGCTGGGCAAAAAGCTGGCCGCGGACGCGTTCGAGAGCTTTTCCGCCGGCACCGAGCCCGGCGCGAGGATAAACCCCGACGCGGTGCGCCTGATGAAGCAGGTCCACGGCGTGGACATGGAGCTGACCCAGCACAACAAGCCCCTCTCGGAACTGCCCCCGGTGGATGTCGTGGTCACCATGGGCTGCGGGGTCAAATGCCCCTTCCTGCCCTGCGCCCACCGGGAGGACTGGGGCCTGGATGACCCCACCGGCCGGGAGGAAGGCGCATTTCTGGACGTGATGGCCCGCATCGAGGAAAAGGTGCTGGACCTAAGACGCCGCATTTTGTCAGGGGAACTGAAATAAAGGGAAAAGGCCGCACGAAAACCGTGCGGCCTTTTTTATCAGCGGCAGGCGCTCAGCCCCGCAGAATTTTCTCCATGGGGCGGCCCTTGGCCAGTTCATCCACCAGCTTGTCCAGACGGCGTATCTCCTGCATCAGCGGGTCTTCAATTTCCTCCACCTTCACGCCGCACACCTTGCCGGTGACAAGAGTGCGGGCGGGGTTCATGGCGGGAGCGCCCCGGAAAAAGTCGCCGTAGCTGGTGCCGTCCTGCTCCATCCGGGCCAGGTCCCCGGGCGTATAACCGGTGAGCCAGCCGGTCACCCGGTCCACTTCCTCCCGGGTGCGGCCCTTCTTCACGGCCTTGGCCACCAGCAGGGGATAGAGCTTTGCAAAGGACATCTGTGTCACGTCAGCGCGGGGCATGGAAACGTCTCCTTTTCAAAAATCAACATGATAGTCCTTGTCGATGAGAATGTACTCGGCGCCGTGCTCGCGGCAGGCCTCCAGCGCCAGGGCGTTGTCCCGAAGAAGGCCCTCCAGGGTGCAGTCGTCGCTCGCTCGGCGCTCTGCGTCGCAGGCGTGGGCCAGAATGTCCCCGTAATGGGCACGGATGTAGCCTTCGCTCATCACAAGGCAGCGGTATCGGACGTGGGCAAGGTACTTTTCGGAAAAGTCCTTCGCCCAGTCGAAGGGGATGTAGCACCCTTCCACGATGAGGTCCTGCCCGTTTTCGATGGCGGTCTTGACCATCTCCCGGGCCACCGGCCACAGAAGTTCGGTCAGCTCCCGGTCGCTGCTCAGAGGAGTCAGGCGGGTGCGGCCGCTGCGGATGAGGCCCATCTTCAAATGGTCGAGGGAAAGGCAGAAGCAGCCGTACCGCTTCACCAGCCGCTGGGCAAGGGCGGTCTTTCCCGTGTGGGATGCCCCCGCGATGAGAATGACCATGGCGCTGCCTCCTCCCGGCGCGTTTTGGCGGGGCGGCTGCGGCCGCCCGCAGCTTCATCATAGCACGGGCGGCGCCGTCTGGCAATCGGAACAAAATGAAAAAGCACACCGCGGGCAGTCCGGGGTGTGCTTTTTGGCTTGGGGGCGCTCACGCGCCGCCCGCCAGATATTCCTCGGCCATGTGCACCGCCATGGCCCCGTCGGCCACCGCGGTGACCACTTGACGCAGAGGCTTTGTGCGCACGTCGCCCACGGCATAAACGCCGGGGACGCTGGTCTTTGTGGTCTCGTCCGCCACGATGTAGCCGCTCCCGTCCAGTTCCAGCTGGCTCTCGGCCAGTTGGGTGGCGGGCTTGCGCCCCACGCTGACGAACAGCCCATCGCAGGGCAGAAGGGTCTCTTCGCCGGTGTTCACGTCCCGCAGCTTCACGCCGGTGAGCTTGTCGTCGTGAAGCAGTTCGGTGACGGTGCTGTTCCAGCGGAATTCCACGTTTTCGGCATCCATCAGCGGTTGGTGATAGACCTTCGTGGCCCGCAGGGTGTCCCGGCGGTGGACCAAAATCACCTTTTCCGCGATGCGGCTCAGCAGCAGGGCGTCCTCCGCCGCGGAGTTGCCGCCGCCCACCACCACAACGGTCTTGCCCTTGTAGCGCATGCCGTCGCAGGCGGCGCAGTAGGCCACGCCCCGGCCGGTGAGGGCCGCCTCATTTTCCAGCCCCAGTTGCCGGGGGTCGGCCCCAGTGGCCAGCGCCACGGTGCGGGCGTAAAAATCGCCCTCGCTGGTGTGCAGCACCTTGGGGCTGGCGGTCAGGTCCGCCCGCTCCACCTGGGCGTACTCGGTCCTTGCGCCGAACCGCTGGGCCTGCTGCTGCATCTTTTCCCCCAGGGTGAAGCCGTCGATGCCCTCTTCGTAGCCGGGGTAGTTGTCGATGACGTCGGTCAGGGCCAACTGCCCGCCCGCCGAAAGCTTTTCCAGCACCAGCGTGTCCAGCCCGGCCCGGGCCGCGTAGAGGGCGGCGGTGTAGCCGCCGGGGCCGCCGCCCACCACGATCATATCGTAAACATGGGTGTCGCTCATGTTCGGTGTCTCCTCACTGCTCCAGCGTCTCCCGGATGAACCGGTCGATGGCTGCCTTGGAATCGGGGGCGACGATGGAGCCCAGCGCCTTGCCGTCACGGTAGAGCACCAGGGTGGGGATGACCTCCACCCCTGCGTCCTTCGCCAGCTGGCCGTCCTCGTCGATGTTCACCTTGGCCACCGTCAGCCGGTCGGAATACTCCCCGGCGATCTGGTCATAGGCAGGGCCGATGCGCCGGCAGTAGCCGCACCAGGGGGCCCAGAAGTCCACCAGAAGGGGCTTGTCCCCCGCTGCGCTCTGCTTGAATTGTTCTGCGTTTATGTTGATGGCTGCCATACCGGTCAGCTCCTTTCCTTTTGTTTGAGTTTAGTATACCCCCAAACGCGGCTTTTTTCAGTGATGACGTCACCCAAAGGCAAAACCGCCGCCCGGCACTGCTGTGCCGGGCGGCGGTCGGGTCTATTTTTGTGCAGGCAGCCACAGCTGGCAGCAGAAAGGCGGGCCGCTGAAAAACCGGGCTCTGCCGCCGTGGGCGGCGGCGATTTGAGCCACCAGCCGCAGGCCGGTGCCGTGGGCGGCCCCGCCGTCCGCCTCCAGGGCCTGGGCAGGCCGGGGCTGCACCGCCTTTTCCGTGCCGCCCTCCACCCACAGGACGAGCCACCTGCCCTGGGTCCGCGCGCCCAGGCGGATGGGGCAGCCGGGGTCGTTGTGGCGCACGCAGTTGGCGAGCAGGTTGTTCACCGCCCGGCGCAGCAGAAAGGGGTCGGCCGGAAGCTCCGGAAGCGGGGCCTCGGGCAGGCACATCTCCAGCTCGAACCCTTCCCCCATGCCGCCGTTGAGAAAATCCGCCGCCGTCTGCCGCAAAAACGCCGCGGGCTGGATGCGCTCCCTGCGCAGGGGCTGCATGGCGCAGTCCAGCCGCATGGTCAGGTTCAGGTCGTTTACCAGGTCCCGGATGACCTGGCTCTGGGCGCGGATGGCGCGGGCCCGGCGTTTGTGCTCCGGCGCAAGGTCCGGCGCGTTTTCCAGCTGGGCAGAATAGCCCATCACCACCGAGAGGGGGTGCGGATGTCGTGGGAGACGCCGTTGATCCAGCCGGAGCGGGCGGCGTCCCGCACCTGCTGGTCCTGCCGGAACCAGCGCCGCGCCGCCAGCCAGACGAGCAGCAGCACGCTGCCCAGCGCCAGCAGGAAAAAGGCCAGGAACCAGACGGGCAGCATGCGCAGGTCCCGGGTATCCATGGTCACGTCGTGCTTCCAAACGCTGCCCTGGGGTGAGCCCACCACCAGAAGCCCGTCCTCCCGCACCCAGCAGCGCACCGGGTAGTCGTTCAGATACCACCGGGTGAAGGAGGCCACGTCGGTCACGGCGTATTCCGAAGGTACATCCTCCGGCTTGCGGAAGGACCACACCTCGCGCCCCTGCTCATCCAGCAGCATGGCCCAGCAGCCCTCGTCCAGCAGTGCCTGCCCGGTGAAGGAATAGCCGGCCCCGTCCCTTGTCAGCGCGGCGGAGATTTTCTCGATGGGGGCGCTCCAGCCCTGCCCGTCGCTGACGATGTAGCACCCGAAGGCAAAGCAACCCAGCCCCATCACAAAAAGGATGAGCAGCACCGAAGCCGTCACCAGCATGGCGCCTTTGAGCAGATTGCGCAGTTTCATGGCCGTTCCTCCCGCCGCAGCCGGTAGCCCAGCCCCCGCACCGTGAGCAGGTATTGGGGATGGGAGGGGTCGGCCTCCACCTTTTCACGCAGGCGGCGGATGTGTACCATCAGCGTGTTCTCATAGCCCACCAGCGGCCCGTCCCACAAAGCGGCGCACAGCGCGTCGATGGTGACGATGCTGCCCCGGGCGTCCCACAGCTTTTTCAGCAGGGCGAACTCCTTGGCGGTGAGGGATGTCTCGGCCCCCGCCCGGCGCACGGTGCCCTTGCCCCAGTCTATTTCGGCGTCTCCCAGTCGGGCTGCGGCGGCCTCCTCCCGGTAGACTCGGCGCAGCACCGCCCGCAGGCGCAGCAGCAGCTCCTGGGGCAGGAAGGGCTTGGTGATGTAGTCGTCCGCCCCGAGGCCCAGCCCCCGCAGGCGTGCCTCGTCCTCGTCCCGGGCCGAGAGGAACAGTACCGGCACGTCCCTTTTGCGGCGCAGCTGCCCCAGAAGGGAAAACCCGTCCCCGTCCGGCAGTATCACGTCCAGCAGCACTGCGTCCGGGGCCGCCGCGCTGAACCGTTCCAGCGCGGCGGCGCAGTTCAGCGCCGCGTCGGTCTGGTAGCCCGCCTGGGTCAGGATCTCTTTCACCATGCTCTGCAGGGCGGGTTCGTCGTCCACGATGAGAATGCGATAGGCCATCTCTGCGGCCTCCTTTTTTCTGACTGCCTTTATTATAGGTAAAAGCCGGACCGCCGTCCAGCAAAAGCGCTGCGATTTCAGGTAAACGTAAGGCAGCCTTCATGGGCCCGTAAGGCAGAGCCGCTATGATGAAAAGCACAAGGAGGTCTTGCTATGAACGTCATCGAAACCCGCGATCTGTGCAAGCGCTATGGCGGCGCTTTGCGTGTGGCCCATCTGGACCTGGATGTGCCCGAGGGCAGCGTCTACGGCTTTCTCGGCCCAAACGGGGCGGGGAAGTCCACTACGCTGAAAATGATTTTGGGCCTTGTGCGCCCCACGGCGGGCAGCATCCGGGTGCTGGGCAAAAGTGTGAATGGCGCCGACCGGCTGGCGGTGCTGCGGCAGGTGGGCAGCCTCATCGAAAGCCCCAGCTACTACGGCCACCTCACCGGCGAGGAGAACCTGCGCATCGTCCAGACGCTGCGGAACGTGCCGGAAAAGAACATCCGGGAGGTGCTTCAGATCGTCCGGCTGGACGGCCAGCGGGGCAAAAAGACGGCTCACTACTCCCTGGGCATGAAGCAGCGGCTGGGGCTGGCGCAGGCGCTGCTGGGCTATCCGAAGCTGCTCATTCTGGACGAGCCCACCAACGGCCTGGACCCGGCGGGCATCCAGGAGATGCGCGAGCTCATCCGCAGCCTGCCCCGGCGGTTCGGCATGACGGTGGTGGTGTCCAGCCATCTGCTCAGCGAGATCGACCAGATGGCCGACCACGTGGCCATCATCCGGGAGGGCGAGCTGGTGTTTCAGGACACATTGGAGGCCCTTCACGCACACAGCCGCCATCATCTGGCCCTGCGCACCGCCAACAACGGGCTGGCCTGCGGCCTGCTGACCGAGCGCGCTGTACCCTGCCACGAAGAGGAGGGCTGGCTCATCCTGCCCCTGCTGGACGACGAGACCGCCGCCCGGCTCACTCGTTTCCTGGCGGAGAACCGGCTGGGCGTGGTGCGGCTGGAAGAGCGGCAAAAGAGCCTGGAGGACATCTTTTTGGAATTGACGGGAAAGGCGGCGAGCCTGTGAAACTGCTGCGACTGGAATTTTTCAAATGCCGCCGCCGGAAGATCGTTCTGGTGTGCGCCGCCGTGCTGGCGGTGGAATTTCTTTGGATGAGCGTCTTTCTTGCCCGGGAGAGCCCGGAAGAGCTGCGCTGGGGCTGGATGCTCCTGCTCTATAACCTGGCCATGGTGGACGCCATCGTGCTGCCGCTGAGCGTGGCCACCCTGGCCAGCCGCAGCTGCGAGCTGGAGCACAAGGGCGGCGCCTTCAAGCTGCTGGAGACCATGGCCTCTCCCGGCGGGCTCTACACCGCAAAACTGGGCTGGGGCGCGCTGGTGCTGGCGGTGCTGCTGACGGTGCGCTCCGGGCTGTTCATCGCGCTGGGGGCGGCCATGGGCTTTCCCGGCGGGGTGCCCTGGGGGCAGTTCGCGCTGTTCACCCTGCTCTCCTGGGCGGTGTCCATGATGGTGTACGCTTTGCAGCAGGGGCTCTCGCTGCGGTTCGCGAACCAGGCCGCCGCGCTGGTGTGCGGCATTTCCGGCAGCTTTCTGGGCATCCTGTCGATGCTGTTCCCGCCGGCGCTCATCCGCTGCGTGCCCTGGGGTTACTACGGGCTGGTGGCGCTGGTGGGCATGAACTGGGACGAAACCACCCGCATCACCAGCTTTTACTGGCGCCGGCCCCTGCCCACGGACCTGGCTCTGCTGACGGTGTGGGCGGCGGTGTTCCTGCTGGCGGGCCGCGCCCTGTTCGTGAAAAAGGAGGTGTGAAGGATGCTGCTTCGTTGTTTGAAGGCGGAACTGCAAAAGTGCCGCCGCTCGCCGGTGTGGCTGGCGTTTGTGCTGCTGCCGGTCTTTCCGGCTGTGCTGGGCACCGGGAATTTCCTTGCGAACCAGGCCGTGCTGGACAACGGGTGGTACAGTCTGTGGAGCCAGCACACCCTTTTTTCCTCCACCTTCTTTCTGCCCGCGCTGCTGGGGGTGTTCTGCGCATGGCAGTGGCGGCTGGAACACACCGGCCGCAACTGGAACACCTTTCTCACCGCGCCGGTGCCGGTGCGTGACCTCTACGCCGCCAAGCTGATCCTGGCCGCCGGCATGTCCCTGCTGGCCCAGGGGTGCATCGGCGGGCTGTTCCTTCTCTGCGGAAAGCTGGCCGGGGTGGCCGGCCCGGTGCCGCCCCAATTGCCCGGCTGGCAGCTGTTCGGTGCGCTGGGCGGGGTGTCGGTGTGCGCGGTGCAGCTGTTTTTCAGCCTGGCCATCCGGGCCTTCGCGCCGCCGGTGGCCTATGGCCTGGCGGGGGGCATCCTGGGCCTGATGCTCACCGCCCAGGGCTTCGGATACGCCTTCCCGTACTCGCTGCTCTGCCTCGGCATGCGGGCGAACAACCCGCAGATGGAACTGGACCTCGGGCCCTTCGCCCTCTCGGCCCTTGTCTACACCGCGGCCTTTGTGCTGCTGGCGCTGGTCTTCCTCCACCGGCGGGACGCGGCGGCGGAATAAAAAAGCAGGACCCTCAAAAAGAGGGTCCTGTTCTGTTTTTGCAAAGCGCTCACCGGGCGCTCTGGTCATACTGGGCAAAGGCGCGTTCCAGCGCCTCGGTCCCGGCGGGGAACACCAGGGCGAAGGCCTCCCGGGCGGCGGGGGCAAGGGGGGCGAAGACCTCGTCCATGCCCGCCCAGCGGGGCACCGTCAGGGTCACCTCCGCCACTTCCTTTGCCGCCTTGCCGACGATCTGCTCGTCCTTCATGCGCATCATGCCCATCAGCATGGTGCCGTAGTTGCTCTGAACGCAGGTGGTCAGATACAGCCGCACCGCGTGCATCAGCTCGCTGTGCAGCAGCGGCTGCACAAGGCCCGCGTCGCCCTCCGGCTGCAAAAGACCGGTCATCTTTTCCAGCTCCTTGCGGGCGGCGCGCACCTGACGGGGGGCAAGCCCCACCTTGCGCCAGTGGTCCAGCGCCAGCCACAGGGCGATATAGCGGTCCGCCAGCGGGGCGTTCTTCCGGGGCTGCACATAGCGCAGTTCCCACAGCCTGCGGCGGATCTCGTTTTCCGCCGCGTCGCCTTCGCCCGCGGCCATGGCCTCGTCCAGAAGCCTGCGCCGCCTTTCCGGGTCAAACTCTTCATAATACCGCTCGGGCCAGGAAGTTTGGGGATGTGCCATGATGGGGCCTCCTTTGCGCGCAGGCGCTGATTTGTTATAAGTATCCCACGCGGCGGGCCGGATGTCAACGGCGCGTCAAAGCCCCAGCACCCGAAAAACGCCCCGCACCGCCAGCCGGTACACGCACCAGAGCGCCGCGGGCACCGCCGCCGCCAGCCCAAGGCAGCTGCCAAGGCCCGCCAGCTCCCCGGCGGTGAAACTGCCGTCGTTGAAAAACATGATCATGCCGTAAAAGGCGTACATGAGGCCGATGCCCGCGGCGGTGGGCACGGTGAACACCCGCCGCACCTGGCTGCGGGCCGAGCGGCGCATCCAGTCCATCGACGCGCCCAGCCGGCGCAGATCGCCGTAGACCCGGCGGTTTTCCAGCGCGATGGTGAGGCTGCGCACGAAACCGATGACCGCCGCCGCCGCAAAGCACACGGTGCTGATGAAAAGGAACAGCATCAGAAACACCGCCAGCGTGCGCACAAAGTCCGCCTTGTCCAGCGCCCGGAACTGGGGCATATACTGCCAGAACAGGCGGAACTCGGAGCTGTCCCGCAGGGCGTAGTCGATGGCGCTCTCGCCGTTTGCCAAAAGGGTCTCCCGGTCCAGGAAATAGGAGCCCTCTTCCTCGATATAGCGCTGGCGCACCACCGGGTCCCAGCCGCTGTGCAGGGCCACCTCCGGGCCGGAGCGGTCCGCGATCTCGTTGAAGAGCGCCTTGGCAAAGGCGTATTCGCCGCCGCCCTCCGTCGCGTCAAAAAAGACCATTTGCTCCCGCCAGTCGCCGGGCAGGCCGGCGGTCATCGCGGCCCAGTCGCCGTCGTCCAGCACGAAATGCCCGAACAGCATGTCGCTGCGCAGCGGCGCGGCGGCGCTGACGTGCAGGCGCTGGCCGGTGGCGGTGTTGGTCACAAGGCTGATGCCGGGGGAGAACCTGCCCTGGCTGCTGCCGGAAGCGTCCAGCACCGCCGCGGCCTGCCCCGGCGCGATGTCCACGCTCTCGCCGGTGAGGGCGTTCCAGCCGCTCTCGGACAAAAACAGCTCCGAGGAATCCAGCTCGCTGTACACGGCCTCCCAGGTGGTGCCCAGCGGGCCCTCGGTCTCCACGTCGTGCTCGCCGTCCACCCCCAGGCGCGCCATGGGCGCCTCGGCCCAATGGGTCACCTCCACGCCGTACCCTTCGGCCAGCGCCAGCACCTCGTCCTTCTGGGGCATGTCCTGGTCGGCCCGGTAATGGAAGGCGAAGTCCACCGGGCGGGCGTCGTAGCTGAGCATGGAGCCGGTGCCCAGCATGGGCGCATAGAAGCCCGCGAAGCACGCCCCGCCGATGAGCACCGTCATCACCAGCATGTTGCGCACCGTCTGGCGGCCCTCAAAGCGCATCATGGACACCGAGAGGATGTCCCGGTGCCAGGCGGCTCTGCGGCCCCAGCCGTTGGCCACCGTGTGCAGCAGCATCATATACAGCCCTGCCAGCGCGGGCAGATAGAACGGCGCAGTGAAAATGGCGGGGGCATACCAGTGCAGCCACCGCACGCAGATGGTGGGCACAAGATAGCCGCACAGGCAGCCCGCCGCCGTCAGCAGGATGCCCAGCCAGCCGTAGAAACGGGGCACCGCCCGCACCGGCTCGGCGGTGTGGCTCTGGCGCACCACCTCCATGATGCTGGCCCTGCGCACCGAGCGCCGGCCCATCCACAGCAGCATGAGCACCGTATAAGCGGCAAAGGCCAGTGGCCAGGCCAGTGCGCCGAAGTCAAAGCGCAGGGGCATCTCGCCGCTGTCCACCACAAAGGCGCGGAACAGCTGCCACAGCCCGAAGGCCAGCGGCACGCCCAGCACGGCCCCCGCCCCGCAGGCGGTCAGCCCCAGCACGCACACCTCCGGCAGCAGCAGCGCCTGCACCTGCCCCCGGCTGGCCCCCAGCGCCAGAAACACCCCCGTCTCCCGGGAGCGCTGGCGGAAAAACAGCCCGGCGGCGTAGGCGGTGAACACCCCGCAGCCCAGCACCGCCAGAGCAAAAACCATAATGACCTGCTTGCGGCTGTCGCCCCCTTCGGGCAGCACCTGGAGGATGGTGGGCGCGCGCATCATCAGGGCGTAGGCGGTGATGAGCAGCGTGGAGAAAAAGCAGCACCCGGCCAAAAGGGCGTAACGGCTGCGGCCGCGGCTGCGCAGCCGCGCCCACACGGAAGTAAAGCTGTTCACGGCGGCTCACTCCTTTCCCATTTCCCGGATGGCGTCCAGCAGCAGGTCCTGGAACGCGCTGCGCTCCATGCCGCCCTTTTCCAGCGTGCGGCGCACCCGGCCGTCCTGCAAAATGACCACCCGGTCGCAGTGGGAGGCGGCGTAGGAGTCGTGGGTCACCATGAAGATGGTGGCCCCAAGCGCCTGCCGGGCCTGCTCAAAGGTGCGGATGACCGCCCGGGCGGATTTGGAGTCCAGGTTGCCGGTGGGCTCGTCCGCCAGCACCAGCAGCGGATGGTTGATGAGCGCCCGGGCCACCGCCGTGCGCTGCTTTTCGCCGCCGGAGATCTCGGCGGGGTATTTGTCCCGGATGCCGCCGATGCCGAACACATCGCACAATTGGTCCGCCCGGGCCTCGGCGGTGCTGTTGATGTGCCCGCTGAGGATGGCCGGCAGCAGGATGTTCTCCCGCACCGAGAGGCCGTCCAGCAAAAGAAAATCCTGAAAGACGAAGCCCAGTTTCCGGTTGCGCACCCCGGCCAGTTCGTCCTCCTTCAGCCGGGCCAGCTCCACCCCGTCCAGCAGGATGCTGCCGGAGTCGGCGGGGGTGTAGCAGGAGATGCAGTTGAGCAGGGTGGTCTTGCCGGAGCCGGAGGGCCCCATCACCGCCACGAACTCGCCTTTTTCCACCGTCAGGCTCACCCCGCTCAGCACGTCGTAGGTGGAGCCGCCCACCCGGTAGGATTTGTAAAGGTCTTTCACCGTGAGCATGTTGCGTTCCTTCCTTTCCGGGGCCGAAAAAACGCCCGGCCCTCTGCTTTGAGGGTAACGCCGGCGGCCCGGCGGCGCAAACGGGGCGGTCAAATTCGGGCTGGGCGGGGCCAGCTTTTGCGCGGCGGGGGCGGAGCATGTAAAATTTGGCGGCTCTGCCGTCAAGTTTGGTTTGGCGCTTCGGGCCCCGCCGTGGTACAATACCCGCAGAAACCAGGAAAGGAGGGGAGCGCCGTGCTTCGCATCGGCATCTGCGACGACGTGTACGACGCCCGGCTGGTGCTGCGGGCCGCGCTGGAACGCGCGGCGGAAAAGCGCCGCATCACTGCCGCGTTCTTTGAATTTTCCGCCGGGGAGAACCTGCTGCGCTGGCTGGAAGGCCACGCGGGGGAGCTGGACCTGGTGTTCCTGGACCTGGAGATGGGCGACGTGGACGGCATCGAGACCGCCCGGCTGCTGCGGGCGGCGGACGAGGGGCTGCAGATCGTGTTCGTCACCGGCCATGCCGACCGGGTGTTCGACGGCTACGGCGTGGGGGCGCTGGGCTACCTGCTCAAGCCCCCGGCCCCCGAGGCGCTGGAGGAGATGCTGGACCGGGCCGGGGCGGCGCTGTGCCGCGCGCTGGAGCGGGCCTATATCTGCCGCAGCGGCGAAGTGTATTACCGCATCCCCCTGCAAAAGATACTCTACTTTTCCTCCGACCGGCGGCAGGTGACCTGCGTGACGGCGGACCGTTCGTATACCTTTTACGGCAAGCTGGACGACGTGGCCGCCCAGCTGGGGGCGGATTTTGTGCGGGTGCATCAGCGGTATCTGGTGCGGGCGGCGGCGGTGGAGCGGCTGGAGGGCGCGGAGGTGTATCTCGCCGGCGGCGCTTCGCTGCCGGTGAGCCGCTCCTGCCGGCAGGGGGCGCTGCTGGCCATGGCCCGGGCGGAACTGGGGGACTGACGCGATGGATGAACTGCTTCTGATTTTCCTGAGCCTTGCCTGCTCCGCCTGCATCGGCGCGCCCGCCTTTCTGCTCTGCCGCCCCTTTGCCGACCTGCGGGGCCGCCGGTGGCAGAAAGCGCTGATGCTGGTGGGCCTGGGCTACATGGGCAGCCTGCCCATCTGGGTGGGGGACCCGAACCTGCTCTACGCGCTGCCGGTGTTTCTGGCGGCGTTTTTGCTCTGCACCCGGGGCGACCTTGCGGGGCGGCTGGCGGTGGGGGTCATCCTCTTCTGCCTCATCATGTCGCTGAGCGCCCTCATCGACAACTACGCGGCGGAGGTGCTCTGGGGCGGCTTCACCAGCGACGTGTTCTCCCTTTTGCTGCGCGCCGCGGCGCTGACCGGGGTGTGGCTCGTGCTGAAAAAGCGCCTGCCGGAGCAGCCGGTGAGCCTCTCGCCCCGGCTGTGGCGGCTGGTGCTGGGCCTTGCGGCCATGCCCCTGTGCTCGCTGGCGGCGGTGGTGCTGCTCACCGGCGGGGCGGAACCCTCGCCTCAGGTGGACGGTCTCGCCTTGAAAATGGGCCTCGCGGTGCTGCCGGTGGCGCTGGTCACCTCGGTGCTGCTGCTCTTTGCCATCCTCGTGCTGGCCGAGCACGAAACGCTGGAACAGGCCCGGCGGCTGGCCTCTCTGCGGGAGGCCTATTATCAGGCCCTGCGCGCCCGGGAGAGCCAGGTGCGCCAGCTGCGCCACGATCTGCGCAACCACCTCTCGGTGCTGGGCGGGCTGATGGAGCAAAAGCGCTGGGCGGAGGCCTGCGCCTATCTGGACGAGCTGGGCCGCCAGGAGGGCTTGCGGGGCCCCATGCGCTTTTGCGAGAACGAGGCGGCCAATGTGGTGCTGGCGGTGAAGGCGGCGGAGCTGGAGCAGGCGGGCGTGCGGGCGGATTTCAAGGCCCAGCTGCCCTCCTCGCTGCCCCTGTCGGACACCGACCTCTGCGCCCTTTTGGGCAACGCGCTGGACAACGCCCGGGAGGGCGCGGCCCGCTGCCCCGACCCCTGGGTGCGCCTGCGCTGCCGGCAGGATAAGGGTCTGTTCATGCTGCGGGTGGAAAACCCCGTTTCCGGCCCGGTGGACACGGACCTTGCCACCACCAAGGCGGACCGCGCCGCCCACGGCTTCGGCATCCCCGGCATGCGGGAGATCGCCCAGCGGTGCGGCGGAACACTGCAGGCCGGGGCCCGGCAGGGGCGCTTCTGCCTGCTGGTCAGCCTGCCCTCCGTACAAAGCTGAACCGCCCGCCCCCGCGCTCTTTGGAAGGCTGCGCCCGGCCTCTGCCGGTCTGCGCCGGGCCGCCCTCCCGCATTTTCCCTTGACAAAGAGGAGGAAAATGTGGTATCCTGTACCGCGGTTAGCTAAGGCTAACCGAATTTTTGGATTTTGAGTTAGCTAAAACTAACATTTGCGCCCGAAGGCGCGGGGGGAGAGAAACGATGATCAACACACGGCTGATCGGCATGGTCAGCGAGAGCAAAAAGTACATCGCGGCGGGGGTGGCGTTCCAGTGGGTGTCGCTGGCGGCGAACATCCTGCTCACCGGCGCGGTCTGCCGCCTGCTGGCGGCGCTGTGGGCGGGCACGGCCGACCCGGCCAGCCTGCTGCGACTGGGTGCGCTGGCCGCCGCCGCGCTGGCGGTGCGCTTTGGCTGCACCCTGGCCTCGGCGGGCATGAGCTGGCGCTCCAGCCGGGCGGTGAAGGCAAAACTGCGCCGCCTTATCTATGAAAAGCTGCTGCGCCTGGGCGCGGCGGGCCGGCAGCAGGTGCGCACCAGCGAGGCCGTGCAGGTGGCGGTGGAAGGGGTGGACCAACTGGAGGTCTACTTCGGCCAGTACCTGCCCCAGTTTTTCTACGCCATGCTGGCGCCGCTGACCCTGTTCGCGGTGCTGGCCCCGGTGGATGTGACGAGCGCCGTGGTGCTGCTGGTGTGCGTGCCGCTCATCCCGGTGTCCATCGCGGCGGTGCAGACCTGGGCCAAAAAGCTGCTGGGCCGCTACTGGGGGCAGTACACCGCCCTGGGCGACACCTTCCTGGAAAACCTGCAGGGCCTGACCACCCTAAAAATCTACGGCGCGGACGGGCAGAAGCACGCCGAGATGAACCGGCAGGCCGAGCAGTTCCGCCGCATCACCATGAAGGTGCTCACCATGCAGCTGAACTCCATCACCATCATGGACCTCATCGCCTACGGCGGCGCGGCGGCGGGCATGGCCCTGGCGGTGAGCCGTTTTGCCGCCGGCCGGGTGGACCTGGCGGGGGCGCTGTTCATCATCCTGCTGGCGGCGGAGTTCTTTCTGCCCATGCGCCTTTTGGGCAGCTTCTTCCATGTGGCCATGAACGGCATGGCCGCGGCGGAGCGCATCTTCCGCCTGCTGGACCTGCCCGAAGCGCCCGCGGCGGGCGGGCAGGTGCCCGAAGAGGGCGGCGCCGCTCTGCGGGACGCGGCCTTTGCCTATGAGGCGGACCGCCCGGTGCTGCGGGGCGTGACCATGGAATTCCCGGCGGGCAGCTTCACCGCCGTGGTGGGCGAGTCCGGCTGCGGCAAATCCACCGTGGCCTCGCTGCTCACCGGCCGACGCCGCCCGGATGAAGGCAGTGTCACGGTGGGCGGGCGGCCCCTGGAAGACATCAGCGAGGCGACCCTGGCCCGGCACATCACCTATATCTCCCACAACAGTTATCTGTTCAAGGGGACCGTGGCGGAGAACCTGCGCATGGCCCGGCCGGACGCGCCGGACGAGGCCCTCTGGCAGGCGCTGGAGCAGGTGAACCTTGCGGACTTTGTGCGCGGGGAAGGGGGCTTGGACGCCCCGGTGGCGGAGAAGGGCTCGAACCTCTCCGGCGGCCAGTGCCAGCGCCTTGCCCTGGCCCGGGCCCTTTTGCACGACAGCCCCGTTTACATCTTCGACGAGGCCACCTCCAACATCGACGTGGAAAGCGAGAACGACATCATGGCCCGCATCACCGAGCTGGCAAAGAGCAAAACGGTCATCCTCATCTCCCACCGGCTGGCCAACGTGGCCGGGGCGGACAAGCTCTATGTGCTGGAGAACGGCCGGGTGGCGGAAGAGGGCAGCCACGCTGAACTGCTGGCCCGGGGCGGGGCCTATGCCCGGCTGTGGAACGCCCAGCAGGAACTGGAACAGTATAAAAGGGGGGACGCGGTATGAAAAAGGAACGAAGCGGCTTTGCCGTGATGGCCCGGCTCATCGGGCTGGTGAAGCCTTTGACGGGCTACATGGTGCTGGCCGTCCTGATGGGGCTGGCGGGGCACCTGTGTGCCTCCTTCATCACCATCTTCGGGGTGTTCGGCCTGCTGCGGGTGCTGGGCCTGGGCGGCCCGCTGCCCCTGCCCGCCCTCTTTGCCGCCGCGGCGGTCATGGCTCTGGCCCGGGGGCTGCTGCGCTACGGCGAGCAGGCCTGCAACCACTTCATCGCCTTCAAGCTGCTGGCCCTTCTGCGGGATAAGGTGTTCGCCGCCCTGCGGCGGCTGGCTCCCGCCAAGCTGGAAGGGCGGGACAAGGGCGATTTGATCTCGGTCATCACCAGCGACATCGAGCTGCTGGAGGTATTCTATGCCCACACCATCTCGCCCGCCGCCATCGCGCTGTTCTTCTCGGCGGGCATGACGGTGTTCATCGGCGCGACGCACCCGCTGCTGGGGGCCATCGCCCTGGCCGCCTATCTCACGGTGGGGGTGCTGGTGCCGCTGGCCACCAGCAAGGCCGCCGGCGGGGCGGGCATGGAGTTCCGCCGCCGCGCGGGGGAACTGTCCGCCTTCGTGCTGGACAGCCTGCGGGGCCTGCCGGAAATTCTGCAGTATGGCGCGGGGGCGCGCCGCCTTGCGGAGATGGAGCGCCGCACCGCCGAGCTGGCGGAGCACGAAGGGCGCATGAAGCGCACGGCGGCCTTCAACGCCGCCGTCACCAACACCCTCATCCTGGTGTTCGATCTGGCGATGCTCTTCGCGTCGGCGGCGCTGTGCATGGCGGGTCGGTTGGGGTTTGCCGGCGCGGCGGTGGCCACCGTGGCGCTGATGAGCTCCTTCGGCCCGGTGGTGGCTCTGGCCAACCTGGGCGCCGGGCTGCAGAACACCTTTGCCGCCGGCAACCGGGTGCTGGACATCCTGGAAGAGACCCCCGTCACGGCGGAGGTGGAAGGCTGCCCCGCCACCGGCTTTTCCGGCGCGAAGGTGGAAAACGTGACCTTCTCCTACGGCGACGAGCTCATTCTGGACGGCCTTTCCCTGGACATCCCCCAGCACAGCGTCATCGGCGTCGTGGGCCGCAGCGGCAGCGGCAAATCCACCCTGCTCAAGCTGCTCATGCGCTTCTGGCAGGTGCGTCAGGGCCAGGTGGAAATTTCCGGCCGGCCCATCGACGGGGTGAACACCGCCGACCTGCGGGCCATGGAGGCCTATGTCACCCAGGAGACCCACCTCTTCCGGGATTCCATCCGGGCCAACCTGCGGCTTGCGAAGCCCGGCGCCACCGATGCGGAAATCGAGGCCGCCTGCAAAAAGACCGCGGTGCACGACTTCATCCAAAGCCTGCCCCAGGGCTACGACACCCCGGTGGGCGAGCTGGGCGAGACCCTCTCCGGCGGCGAGCGCCAGCGGCTGGGCCTTGCCCGGGCCTTCCTTCACGACGCGCCCTTCCTGCTGCTGGACGAGCCCACCAGCAATCTGGACAGCCTGAATGAGGCGGTCATCCTGCGCTCGCTGGGGCAGGAGAGCGCGGGCCGAACGGTGGTGCTGGTGAGCCACCGGCGCAGCACCCTGCGCATCGCCGACCGGGTGGTGAGCGTGGAGCGGGGGCGGCTGAGCTGATGGACCTGCAAAGCAAACGCCGGCGGGAAAAGCAGGTGGTGGAGGCTATGATACGCCTCTACTGCCGCAAAAAGCACGGCGGCCGAAAGGAGCTCTGCCCCGAGTGCGCGGCCCTTCTGGACTATGCCTGCCAGCGCAGCGACCGCTGCCCCTTCATGGAGACCAAGACCTTCTGCTCCAACTGCAAGGTCCACTGCTACCGCCCCGAGATGCGCCGGAAAATACGGGAAGTGATGCGGTTTTCCGGCCCGCGGATGCTGCTGGTCCACCCGGTGCTGGCGGTGCGGCATCTCATCGAGAGCCGCCGGGAGAAAAAACGACAGGAGAGTGTTTGATGAAACTGAAAAAAGCGATGTATCTCGCCCTGGGCTTTTTGGGCCTGGCGCTGGGCGCCGTGGGCGCGGTGCTGCCCCTGCTGCCCGCCTTCCCTTTTCTTTTGCTGGCGGCCTTCAGCTTTGGCAAAAGCAGCGAAAAGCTGAACAACTGGTTCAAAAACACCCGCCTTTACCGCGAGAATCTGGCGGACTATGTGGCGGGCAAAGGCATGACCCGCAGGACCAAGATACGCATCATGGTCACCGTGACCCTGCTCATGGCGGTGGGCTTTGCCATGATGCACGCCGTGCTCGTCGGGCGCATCATCCTGGGGGCGGTGTGGGTGTTCCACATCCTCTATTTCACCTTCGGGGTGCGCACCATCCCCGCCGAGTGATTTTGGGGCCGGGATTGATTTCAGGCGGCGGTGTGCTACAATAGGGGGCAGAAAAACCAACGACGGAAAAGGAGCGATGCCCCCATGCCCATTCTGAAACTGAAGCCCGCCTGCAAGGACTATCTTTGGGGCGGCAGCAAGCTGCGGGAGGAGTACAACATCTCCTCGGACCTGCATCCCCTGGCGGAGGCCTGGGTGCTCTCCTGCCACCCGGACGGCCCCAGCGTGGTGGAAAACGGCCCCGACGCGGGTCTGACCCTGCCCCGGTACATTGAGAAACACGGCAGGGGAGTGCTGGGCAAACACTGCGCCCGGTTCGAGGATTTCCCCATCCTCACCAAGTTCATCGACGCGAAGAGCGATCTGTCCATCCAGGTGCACCCGGACAACGCCTACGCCCTGGAGCACGAGGGCCAGTACGGCAAGACCGAGATGTGGTACGTGCTGGAGGCGGAGCCGGACGCCTTCCTTTATTACGGCTTCAAGCACCCCATCGCCAAAGAAGAATACAAAGAGCGCATCGAGAACAACACCCTCACCGAGGTGCTGAACGCCGCCCCGGTGAAGAAGGGGGACGTGTTCTTCATCCCGGCGGGCACGCTGCACGCCATCTGCAAAGGCATCGTCATCGCGGAAATTCAGCAGAACTCCAACGTCACCTACCGGGTCTACGACTACGGCCGCCTGGGCGCGGACGGCAAGCCCCGGCAGCTGCATGTGGCCCAGGCGCTGGAAGTGACCCGGTGCGTGCCGCCCCAGCCCCAGGACTTCGGCGGGCATCTGGCCGCCTGCCAGTACTTTGTGGCGGACGCGGTGCGGGGCAGTGCCGGGGGCGTTTGTGACGAAACCTCTTTCACCAGCCTGCTCATCACCGGCGGGGAGGGCGTTCTTTCCTGCGGCGGCGAGGAACTGGCGGTGCGCAAGGGCGACAGCCTCTTTCTGCCCGCCGGCAGCGGCGATTGGAAGCTGACCGGCAGCGCCTCGGCGCTGCTGTGCCGCGTGCCTGCCCCACGGAACTGACCATCTGAAAAGCCTCTGCGCAAATGCGCAGAGGCTTTTCAGATTTTGCAAAAGATATCACAAACTGGGGGTTGCACAAAGATTTTTAACACTCCTGCGTTTTGATGCAAACTTGGCGGCAATGCGTTGACGTTGCACACGGTTATTGTATAATTAGTATCAGGGATTTTTAAGGCCGCCGGATAAACGGTTCGAGCGGCGCATTTTTGCCGCCCGGGAAGGGCAAAAAAACGGCCCAAAAATGGATGCAGCGGGCGCAAAGCCCCCTTCGGAAAGGCGAAAACATACAGGAAACAACGCAACGAGAGGCAGGAACATTTATGAAGCATTACCTCGGCATCGACCTTGGCGGCACCAACATCGCCACCGGCGTCATCGATGAGAACCATCAGTTCGTGGCCCGCCACAGCGTGCCCACCAGGGGCACCCGTCCCTTCGAGACGGTGGTGCGCGACATCGCCGCCGCCGCCCGCGCGGTGGTGGCACAGACCGGCCTGACGGAGAAGGACATCGAGTATGTGGGCATCGGAGCGCCCAGCACCATCGAGCCCGGCACCCAGCGCATCGTGTTCGCCAACAACCTCGGCTGGAAGAAGGCCGACCTTGTGGGCGAGTTCAAAAAGCACTGGGACGTTCCTGTGCACATCGCCAACGACGCGGATTGCGCCGCCCTGGCAGAGTCCATCGCGGGCGCCGCGAAGGGCTATGACAACGTGCTGATGCTGACCCTCGGCACCGGCGTGGGCGGCAGCTTCGTGATGAACAGGAAAATTTATCTGGGCGGCAACGGCTACGGCTGTGAGCCGGGCCATTCCACCCTGGTCTACAACGGCGTGCAGTGCACCTGCGGCCGCAGGGGCTGCCTGGAAGCCTATGCTTCGGTGACGGCCCTCATCCGCGAGACCATCGAGATGATGGCCGCCTGCCCCGCCAGCCTGATGTGCGAGATGTGCGGCGGCAACATGAGCCGCGTCAACGGGCGCACCGCTTTTGACGCCGCCAAACAGGGCGACGAAGCCGCGCTGCAGGTGGTCCACAACTATGTGGAATATCTGGCCGCGGGCATCGGCAGTCTGGTCACCGCCTTCCGGCCCACCGTGGTCATCCTGGGCGGAGGCCTGAGCAACGAGGGCGAATACCTCCTGGGCCCGGTGCGCCGCCGCGTGAGCGAGACGGTGTATGCCTCCGACCTGATGGACCCGCCCGCGATCCTCAAGGCCACCCTGGGCAACGACGCGGGCATCATCGGCGCCGCGCTGCTGGGCGCGTAACGCCGGCATCTGCAAGCAAAGACCCCCACAGCGCTCTTGTGGGGGTCTTTTTCGCAAAAGAGAGGGGAATCAAGATGAAGGTGCGTTTTGGCATCATCGGCAGCAATTTCATCGTGGACTGGTTCCGCGAAGCCGCGGCCCTCTGCCCGGACTGCGAGCTGACCGCGGTGTATTCCCGCACCAAGGAGCGGGCGGAGGTGCTTGCGCGGGAGTGGGGCGTGCCCCATGCCCACCACACGCTGGAGAGCCTTGCGGCGGACGAGACGGTGGACGCGGTGTACATTGCCAGCCCCAACGTCTGCCACGCCGGGCAGGCCATTCGAATGATGGAGGCGGGCAAGCACGTGCTGTGCGAAAAGCCCATGGCCATCGACGCCGGGCAGCTGACGCAGATGGAAGCGGCGGCCAAGGCCAACGGCGTGGTGCTGCTGGAGGCCATGCGCAGCGCCCACGGCCCGGTGGTGCCCGCCCTGCGCAGCGCCATGGAAGAGATCGGCCCCATCCGCGGCGCGTCCTTCTCCTACTGCCAGTATTCCTCCCGCTACGACAAATGGAAGGCGGGCATCGTGGAGAACGCCTTTGACCCGATGATGGGCGGCGGCGCTCTCACCGACCTGGGCGTATACTGCGTGCACATGCTGGTCATGCTGCTGGGACAGCCCCGCGCCATCAGCGCCCACGCCGATTTTCTGCCCGGCTCCATCGACGCCATGGGCGACCTCACCGCCCGGTATCCCGGCTTCAATGCCAGCCTGACCTACAGCAAGATACACGAGAGCAGCTGCCCCTGCGAGGTGGCCGGTGAAAACGGCACCATCCAGTTCGGTCCGGTGGGCACACCCCGGTGGGCACGCTGGAAAAAACGGGGCGGGGAATGGAAAACGATAGGGCTTGCTATTTGCGACAAGGACATGTATTATGAGATAGAAGACTTTATCGCCATGGTGCGGGGCGAACTGGACCCGGCGCCCTGGCGGCATTGGTCCGGGATGGCCGCGAAGCTCCTGGACGAAGCCCGCAGTCAGGCGGGGATCGATTATCGGCCGCATGCTCCGCGGCCGGAAGAAACGAGGGATTTTGTATGATCGCATCGGAACGCAGCCTGTACATCCTGCGCGCGATCCATGAACGAGGCGTTATCAACCTGAAAGAGGTGGCAGTGGAGCTTGGCACCTCGGAAGCCACCATCCGCCGCGACCTGGAAAAGCTGGAGCGGGCGGGCAAGCTGACCCGCGTCCAGGGCGGCGCCACCAGCAACGGCGGCGGCGAGGAAAGCGGCGACATGAGCGAGCTGGCCATGCGCAGCAAAATGCAGATCAACCATGCCGAAAAGCTGGCCGTGGCCGCCGAAGCGGCGAAAAACGTGCAGGACGGCGACACCGTCTTTCTGGACTGCGGCACCTCCATCGCGCCGCTGGGCGCCATCCTGATGCGGCGCAAGGTGCGCATCGTCACCTACAGCACCCTGCTGCTGAGCCAGGTGAAGATGCCCAAGGCCGAGCTGGTGATGCTGGGCGGCTCCTACGACCCCCACCACAGCATCTTCACCGGCACCATGGCCGAGCAGATGCTGCGCAGCTTCCGCTTTGAGCACGCCTTCATCGGCTGCTACGGCGTGTCCCTCACCGAGGGCAAGTGCTACGACCTGGACATGGCCAGCACCAACATCAAGCTCATCGGCATGGAGAACGCCGTGCATCGCTACCTGCTGCTGGACGACTCCAAACTGGAGAAACGGGGCTTCTACGGATTTGCCGACCTGGCAGCCTTCGATCAGGTGTACTGCACCCGCCCCCAGCAGCCTATGGACCTTCCGGGGAATTTTGCGCTCGTTCAAAAATGAACAAAAATGTTCAGTTTTGAAAAGAATAGCATTGAAAATGCAAACCGCTTGCGCTATAATTGTTATGAAAACAAGGGCGCGGCGGTTTGCATTTTTTTGCATCCGCGGCAGCGCAGGGGCTCGCCCCATAAGTACGGCGCACCGCGGCTGGAACGGCGGCTTTCCGCCCGGCGGGGTGGGGAAAGGAAGGAATCATGAAAACCCAGGATCCGAAAAAGCGCGCCATCCTCGAAAGCTTCAAAAACGGCCTCATCGTGTCCTGCCAGGTCCAGTGGGACGATCCCATCTACACCGACGACATGGTGGTGAAAATGGCCGAGGGCGCCCGCTGGGCCGGCGCCGTGGGCATCCGCGCCAACTCTCCCGAGCAGATCCGCGCCATCAAGGAGAAGGTGGATCTGCCCATGATCGGCCTGTACAAGATCTGGCACGACGACACCGACGTGTTCATCACCCCCACCCTGGAGGCCGCCCGCGAGGTGTGGGAGGCCGGCGCCGAGATCATCGCGCTGGACTGTACCGACCAGATCACCCACGAGGGCCGTCCCGCCTGGGAGCTGCTGCCCATCGTGAAGAAGGAGATCCCCGAGGCGATGATCTTCGCCGACGTCTCCAACTACAACGAGGCCAAGCGCGCGGTGGAGCTGGGCGCGGACATCGTGGGCCCCACCCTCTACGGCTACACCAAGGAGACCGCCTCCATCGAGTATCCCGACCTGCGCGAGTTTGCCCGCATGTGTCGCGACATGGGCGACGAGGCATACTTTGTGATGGAGGGCCACGTCTATTCGCCCGAGGACGCCATCAAGTGCCTGTACCTGGGCGCGCACAGCGTGGTGGTGGGCAGCGCCATCACCCGCCCGCACCTGACCGCCAAGCGCTTTGTGGACCTGATGAGCGGCTATCAGAACAACTGGCGCGACGCCGAAAAGAGCAAACACCAGAAGAAGTAAGCATCCTTAGATAAAAGAAGGGGACCGACATGGCAAAATTCAATGTGGATGGCATTCAAAATGTGGAAGTCAGCAAAAAGCTGCCTCCCCAGATGTCTCCCAGCGAACAGCTGGCGCTCATGCAGCGGTACACCGACACCCACCGCGCCTGCGCGGACCTGAGCAAGGAAGAGCGGGAAGTGCGCTGCCTGCGGGTGCTGTATCCCGCGCTGCTGCGCCGGATGGAGCCGGGCGACCTGTTCCTGGGCCGGCTGGACTTTCTGCCCATCGGCTTCGGCTGCGTCACCTCCCTGGGCGGCGTGGGGCACTACTGCGTGTTCGGCAAGCTGAAGGCCATGCGGGAGACCCTGCCCACCGAGGAAGAAAAGCAGCAGCTGGACGCGCTGTATCAGTACTGGCTGGACCATGACTGCAAGACCATCTACTGCAACGAGGTGTTGATCGACGACGTGATCGGCCGCTTCATCGACTGCGAGACCCCCCTTATTGCCACGGCGCGCCTTTCCGGCATGATGCTGGACTATGAGGCGCTGCTCAGCGGCGGTGTGGACGGCCTGCGCTCGCGCATCGACGCGGGCGCGGCGGCCAACGGCGAGAACGCCTTCTATGCCGCCTCCCGGCAGGCGCTGGACCTGTTCTGCACCTGCGCGGAGCATCTGCGCGGTGAGGCTTTGGAGGCGGCAAAAACCGCCGACGGCCCCCGTGCCGCCCAGCTGAACGCCATGGCCGCGGTGCTGGCCAACATCCAGCACGGCGCACCCAAGACCTTCCCGGAGGCGCTGCAGCTGTTCTGGCTCTACGCGCTGATGGCGGGCGTCATCAACTACGGCCGCCTGGACGACCTGCTGGGGCCCTACCTCGCGGCGGACCTGGAAGCGGGCCGCCTCACCGAGGACGAGGCCTATGAGTACGTCAAGTGCCTGTGGCGGATGATCGAGAACCGCCGCACCACCGTCAACGGGCGCATCATCGTGGGCGGCCGCGGCCGCAAGCACCCCCGCGAGGCGGATGTGTTCCTGCGCCTTGCCATGCGGGCGGCCACCGAGCTGCGCTATGTGGAGCCTCAGTTTACTCTGCGCGTCACCAAGGACATGCCGGAGGAGATCTGGGACTCCGCCGTGGAGGCGCTGGGCCGCGGGGCCACCTATCCCACCCTCTACAACGACGACGTGAACGTGCCCGCGGTGTCCTACGCCATGCTGGTGGACGAAAAGACCGCCGAGCAGTATGTGCCCTTCGGCTGCGGCGAGTACGTCATCGCCGGCCAGAGCACCGGCACCCCCAACACCTGCATCAACCTGCTCAAGCTGCTGGAGATTTCCCTCAACGAGGGCATCGACCCCATGGACGGCAAGGACAAGAGCGACGGCGTGCCCCTGGCCCCGGCCAGCGAACTGCACACCTTCGAGGAGCTGTGGGCGCAGTACACCCGCCTTGTGGACCACTACCTTGACCTTTCCATCTACGCCCAGGTCCATTCCTACGAGGTCATGCGCCGTCAGGTGAGCTTCTTGTTCACCAGCCTGCTGATGGACGACTGCATCGCCCGGGGCAAGGCTGTGCTGGACGGCGGTGTGCGCTATCTGGGCGGCACCAACGAGACCTACGGCAACATCAACACCTCCGATGCCCTGTGGGCCATCAAGGACTTGGTGTATGACCAGAAGAAGTACACCCTGCCCCAGCTGGTGGCCGCGGCCAACGCCGACTTCGCCGGCGCGGAGGACATCCGCACCGCCCTGTGGAAGTGCGACAAGTACGGCAACGACCTGGACACCGCCGACGGCATGGCCGACCGGTTGTATCAGTTCGTGGCAAACGGCGTGCGGGACCGGGGCATCGCCGCGGGCATGCAGTACTACCTCATCGTCATCAGCAACAACCAGCTGAACACCGAGTGGGGCCGCCGCACCGCCGCCTCGCTGGACGGCCGCCACGCGGGCCAGTACATGAACCCTGCCAACAACCCCCAGGGCGGCGCCAACACCCACGGCCCCACCGCCATGCTCAACTCGCTGGCCAAGTTCGACGCCCGCCTCCACGGCGCGTCGGTACAGAACATCAAGTTCGCCACCCCCTTCTTCCGGGAGAACCGGGAGAAGATAAAGGCCATGTTCAAGACCTACTTCGCCCGGGGCGGCTGCCACCTGATGGTCACCGTCATCGACCACGGCGTTCTGGAGGACGCGGTGGCCCATCCAGAGCGCTACCCCGACCTCATTGTGCGAGTCAGCGGCTTCTCGGCGGTGTTCGTCAACCTGGAGCCGGACATCCAGCAGGAGTTGATGAGCCGGGCCATGTATGAATGAGAGGCGCGCTATGACAAAGACCCTGCGGGTGATGGATGTGGAGCGGTTCGCCACCAAGGACGGGCCGGGCATCCGCACCACCGTGTTCCTCAAAGGCTGCCCGCTCCACTGCCCCTGGTGCGCAAACCCCGAATCCCAGAGCGCGGCGGCCCAGCTTTTGTGGTTTTCCAATAAGTGCACCGCCTGCGGCGGCTGCCTGACCGCCTGCGGACAGGGGGCCAGAAGCGGCCGCCCGGGGGAAAAGCCCCGGCTGGACCGGGCAAAGTGCATCGCCTGCGGCGCCTGCGCGGCGGTCTGCCCCGCCGGAGCGCTGCAGATTTCGGGAACCGAGCGCACCCCGGCTTCGCTGCTGGAAGAGGTGCTGCGGGACGCGGACTATTATGAGACTTCCGGCGGGGGCGTCACCGTCTCCGGCGGCGAGCCGCTGACCCAGCCCGAGGCGCTGGCGGAGTTTCTCTCCCTCTGCAAGCAGCACTGCCTGCACACCGCCGCCGAGACCTGCGGCGCGTTCACGCCTGCGGCGCTGGAGACCTGCGCGCCCTGGCTGGACCTGTTTCTCTTCGATTTGAAGAGCGCCGACAGTGCCCGCCTTGCCGAAGTGACCGGCGCGGACCTCGACCGTGTGACCGCCAACCTGCGGCGCGCGGTGGAGCTGGGCCGGGAGGTGGTGGTCCGGGTGCCGGTGATCCCCGGCTTCAACCACGACGAGGCCGGCATGAAGGGCATCTTTGCCCTGGCGCTGGACTGCGGCGCAAAGCGGCTGGACCTCTTGCCCTACCACACGCTGGGCAAAAACAAGTACGCCGCGCTGGGCCGGGACTACCCGCTGGGCGACACCCCCATGCTCACCAAAGGGGAAGTGGAACCCTGGCGGCAGCTGGCCTGCTCCGTGGGGCTGGACGCCCGGGTGGGCGGCTGAACAACAAAACAAAAGACCGCCGCATCGGTGTTCCGATGTGCACCTGTAAACTGAAAGTAGACACTCACAAAAGTGTGGGTGTCTACTTTTTT